>OLRH01000930.1_pt1 | contig 15223 bp, 8 predicted proteins | sample 1672321 | NCBI WGS metagenome assembly OLRH01 (sample SAMEA3136671, study PRJEB25190) | human gut metagenome | reverse complement strand
CCTGCGTCTGGCTGAACCCGTACAGACTTGCGGAAAAAAGAAGCAGCGGCAGCAGGATGATCGCAACGAAGCCCACAATAATACGTGTTTTTAACTTCATCTGTATCTCCGTCCTTTATAAATTCACACATTCACATACACGTATTATAACATAAACTATATTCCCTATCTCTAAATTTTCTATAAAAAACCCCATCTCACCATGCAAGAAGCCCCCGGTACTGGCACTACCGGGGGCTTCACTCTTTATTCTTCTGAAACGATTATTCGTAGCTGTTGCAAAGATACTTCTTCAGAGTCTCAACCTTGTCCAGATGCTCCCATGGAAGATCAACATCTGTACGGCCAAAATGACCATAAGCAGCAGTCTGCTTGTAGATCGGACGACGAAGGTCAAGCATCTTGATGATACCAGCCGGACGAAGATCAAAATTCTCACGAACGATCTCAACAAGCTTGGTCTCAGAAAGCTTACCTGTTCCGAAGGTATTCACACTGACAGAAGTCGGATGCGCAACACCGATCGCATAGGAAAGCTGGATCTCACACTTGTCAGCAAGACCGGCTGCAACAATGTTCTTTGCAACATAACGTGCTGCATAAGCTGCGGAACGGTCAACCTTTGTGCAGTCCTTACCGGAGAAAGCACCGCCGCCGTGACGGCCTGTTCCACCGTAAGTATCAACGATGATCTTACGTCCTGTCAGACCACTGTCACCGTGAGGTCCGCCGATAACAAAACGACCTGTTGGATTGATGAAATACTTCGTATCCGCATCAACCATATCAGCCGGAATGATCGCATCAAAAACATACTTTTTAATATCCTCATGGATCTGCTCCTGAGTAACATCCGGATCATGCTGTGTAGAGCATACAACAGCATCGATTCTCTTCGGCTTGCCGGCCTCATCATACTCAACAGTAACCTGAGTCTTTCCATCTGGTCTTAAATATTTCAGAGTGCCGTCCTTACGAACCTTTGTCAGCTGCTGAGCAAGCTTGTGAGCCATGTTGATGGCATATGGCATATACTCCTCAGTCTCATTGGAAGCATAACCAAACTGAAGACCCTGGTCACCGGCACCGATGGAATCCAGCTCGTCCTCATTCATATCGTCCTCTTTCTGCTCAAGAGCCTTGTCAACACCCATAGCGATATCTGTAGACTGCTTGTCAAGTGATGTGATAACCGCACAGGTATCTGCATCAAAACCATAATCCGCATTGTCATATCCGATCTCACGGATAGTATCGCGAACGATCTTCTGGATATCAACATTAGCCTTGGTTGTAATCTCGCCCATAACAAGTACAAGACCTGTTGTAGTAGCAGTCTCACATGCAACACGGCTCATCGGATCCTGTGCCATCATAGCATCAAGGATCGCATCGGAAATAGAGTCGCAGACCTTGTCAGGATGACCCTCAGTTACAGATTCAGATGTAAATAAAATTTTCTCCATGATCTTCTCCTTTTGTAATAAAACAATGGTTATATACATAAAAAACAGCCCGTACAATCCGGACTGTTTAAGTTCTGTAAACAATCCTCTTATTGTTCGATTGCTCGCTCAGGTTGGCACCTTCCTGGGTTCTCCGGGGTTGCCGTGGCTTCACAGATCCTTTGTATCTCCACCACTCTGAATAAAAGGCTATCTTTTATGAAATTTACTGCAACACATACAATATACTTATCATACCAAAATGTCAAGAGCAATTTTCGATAAAAAACATCACCCGCTGCTTTTTCATCCCCAATACGTAAATATTCCAAAAAAAGAACCGGGCATCCACATCGCCCGGTTCTTCCATTGATCATCCTTCAGAACGATCCGTTATTTATTTTTTCTTCTTTCTCTTAACTCCATAAGCTGCACCACCGCCAACAATGATCGCTGCTGCAAGGATTCCAACCCATACGCCGATCGGTGTATCATCGCCGGTCTTTACAGAACGTCTTGCTGTACCGCTGGTATCGTTCGGAGCAGTTCCGCCCGCTGTACCGTTATTCGGGATCGGAGTGATCCGATCATTTCCACCATGATTTGCTCCAGGTGTAGCAGTCGGAATCGGTGTCGGCTCGGAAGAAAGACTGTTAGTGATCTCCTTTGTTACAGTATATCGGTTATCATTATTCAGTGTAACCTCACCCTGACCGGTAACTGTATACTTAAAGGTATCATCATCAACCGGATTTCCATCCTTATCCGTCTCCAGAACAGTATAAGTAACACTGTTGATCTCCTGATCCATTGGAAGATCCACCATTACCTGAACACTATCATTCTGTTTCAGAGTCACTACCTTCTCAAGCGTCAGCTCACCGTTACTTTCAGTGGAGAACAAACCTGCATAGAACGTATCATCCACAGTAGAAGCAACACCATCGATCATCACATTCTTCTTAATGTTGATATATCCGTTACGGCTGAATATATCGGAAATCTTTGTATAATAGTTATTTACATAAGCCGCTGCCTCAGTAGCACCACTATCTCCACCGATCACAACCTGATTGGACTTCTCTTCACTCTCACCATTCGGCTTCGTTACATTGTAGTAGTAAAGATTCTCATCATCCACCTTGATCTTCGTATTCTGCTGAAGAGGATTTCCATCCTCATCCAGCTCAAATACATAATAGGTGCCATCCGGAACATCCGTCCATGTAGCTGTACCACTGGAAGCATTCTGGATATGGATTTTCTGCATTTCTCCGTAAGGGGCATTTCCATCCGGATCAAGGTAAAGCCCAACATTATAAGTTACATCCTCCTTCGTTTCCAGAGGAATCACATTCCCGTTATCATCAACATTATAGATCCTCTTCGTAACCTGGATCTGTGTATGCTTCTGCGGATTACTTACAGACTTCGGATAAGCCTGTACATCGTACATCCAGCCCTGCTCCTGATCTGCAAAAGGAACGGAGATCAGCATCGGTGAAACCATAACACTGCTGTTTCCATCTGTCTGCACCACCAGGTACATACCCTCAGCCAGATCAGCGAAAGTCATATTCCCCTCTGCATCAGAGGACTTGGACATACCCCACACATCCACGCTTCCGCTGACGATCATAGCCGCCAGCTTCTCTGCCGCTTCATACCAGCCATCAGCCGTCGTGATGGAATCAAAATCGATTGCTGCGGCAGCCAGTGCCTCATCCAGCACGAAATGCACATTGCCATCAAAATTCACACTGCCAACCTTGTAGATCGTCAGCCCTACATCCGGCAGCGGAGTCTGGTTTCCCTCCTCATCCGCCTGCTGAACCGTCAACGTCAGATTACCTGTTTTTCCAGCTTCATAATCCCCGGCGAAAACCGGCTGCAAAACACTCGTGACCAGCATAGCCGTCAGCATCAGAACAGCCAGAAGGCTCCGGAATATTTTCCCTTGCTTTCTTCTATTTTTCATCGCTCTCTGCCTCCTCTTTCCTTTCTGAAAGCTGCTTCTTTTTCCGTTTTTTGTCCCTATGACGGACGATCAGATAAATCAGCAGGATCAGAACAACAAGCACTGCAGCGCCGCCGGCCAGAACCCTCTTCGGATCCACAACAGCAAGCTTCTGCGGTATCGTTTCGTCATTCTTTGTATCTTCCACCACATATTTCGTCCGCACTCCCCGGACAAGAAGCCTGTGGGTGTTAACTCCATAAGGGGTACACGTGATCAGAGTCACATGATCTTCACCCTCGATAATATCCAGGTCACTGGTCTCATCCGGAAGCACCGTCTTGATCTGATCCACCTTGTAGGCCAGATGCTTGCCAAGAATGTGCAGGATAAAAATATCTCCCTTTTCCATCTGATCCAGATCTGTAAAAAGCTTTGCGTTAGGAAGACCTCGATGCGCCGCCAGAACCGCATGGGTGCTCTTTCCTCCGATTGGAAGGCTGGTACCCTCCACATGACCGACACCCTTTTCCAGGACCGTTTTGCTCAGTCCGTGATAGATCGCCAGTCTGGCTTTGATCTTCGGGATCTCGATACTCCCCATCAGACCATCACCATTCGGATCCAGAACCATGTCATAAGGATGACTCAGCTCATAAGTATCCTCTTCCTCAAAAGCATCTACAATGGCATTCACCGGATGCTCGGCATTATACTCCTTCGCCTCTTTCCACAGCCTGTCATAGTCGTTGTCCGAAAGCTCCGTTACCGCTTCCTCGTACTTACTGACCAGCTGGGCATTTCGATACTGGTTCCACATATCACTGATCGTAGGATAAAGGAACACCCCCGCCCCCGCCAGAAACACCAGGGCAATAATGATGTTCAGGACAACATTACTCTTTTTCTTTTTTTTCTTTTTAGCCATAAACTATTTCCTGCGTCGTTTTTTGTTCTGAACAGAATTGATACCGGCAACCAGGATCACCGCGATCACAATTCCGATCACAACACAGAGAGCAAGCATCGGAAGCGTCGGATTGGTGATTCCGGTAACCTTCTTCTCTGTTTTCTGAACCGCCTTCGCAGCCTTCATCGGAACTCTGTGTCCCCTCACCAGAAGTCTGTGCGTATTCACCGCATAAGGCGTACACGTAACCAGCGTTACATAATCATCCCCATCCGTGATACCCAGAGACTCTGTCTGCTCCGGAAGAACGGTAAGAATCTGATCCACCTCGTAGGCAAGCGTCTTACCCAACACATGCAGGTAAAAAACATCTCCCTCTTCCACAAGATTCAGATCTGTAAAAAGTTTCGCACTTGGAAGTCCTCTGTGTGCCGACAAAATACAATGGGTACTCTTGCCGCCAACCGGAAGACTGCTGCCAAACAAATGACCGGCACCCTTCTCCAGAGACTCATCTGTCGTGTAATGATAGATTGGAATGCTCACATCGATCACAGGAATCTCCACATACCCCATCATTCCATCACCATTCAGGTTCAGAAGAGACTCATATGTACTGTCCGTCTGGCCATCCCTCACGGAAAAAGCATCCGGCACACTTTCCTGCTTGATCTGTTCGTTATACTCCTGTGCTGCCTTCCACATGCTGTCAATCTTCTCCGAATTATCATCCGAAGAAACACTGCTGCTATAATTACTGATCAGCAGGCTGTCCCTGTACCGGTTCCAGGCATCACTGACCATTGGATACAGCAGTATGGACAACCCTATCAGAAACAGCAAACCAAGTCCAATATAATTTTTCTTCTTATTCTTTCTCATAGGTTTCTCCATACTGTTGTATTTACCACTCCCGGCCCCCGAAAGGGCCGGGCGGTAAAAGATTTACTACTTTATTTTAATACTTGCTTTGTCGTTGCTTATAAATAATTTTTGAATTGAATCGATCCGGCAATCAAACGATTACTCCTCAGATCCTTTTCTGCGGCTGATGAAGAAAGCACCAGCAGCGCCAGCCATAACTACAACACCGATGATAGTGAAGAGGTATGTTCCCATGCCACCTGTGGATGGAAGGGAGGAAAGTTTGGTATTGACAAAGTTACCTGCATCAACAGTTACTTCATACGTCTCATCTGCTGTAATTGTAAATGCTTTATTCTCAGAATTTACTTTATAACCTGTCGGTGCTTTTGTCTCTTTGAATTCATAGCTGCCTTCATCAAGACCTGTAACTTTTAATGTACCGTTTGTTGCTACTAATGTAGTTGTAGCATTCTGTTCTTCATCCAGAGCAACCTTGTACTCACCATTTGTTACTTTCACAACACTAATTGGTGTTTTTGTTGCCTCAGCACCTTCTTTTTCAGCAGGAGTTACCTTTAATAACTGGAACTCTGCGCCATTCAGTGTAGTTCCTTTTGTATCAACTTTCTTTAAAGTAACATTTCCCATAAAACCATTTACTCTACTCGGAGTATACTCAACAGTCTCTGCACTTGCTGTAGCACAGTTGTTATATGTGTGATCATTTTCTACTATAGCACTATATTTTACTTCAATTGTTGCACCAGCTTCTGTAGTTGAAATAAAATCACTTAAATCTACAGTATATGTTACAGTTCCATCTTCATTAGAAACAGCAGTTGCTTTTGATTTATCTACAGTTACAGGGTTTCCAGCAATTTTAACACTATCAAGAACAAAGGTGTCTGCCTTCAGACCTGTTGAAGTATCTATTACTTTGAAAGTTGTTAAATTCTCATTAGCAGCATTTGTTTTTGGTGCCATCTGTGTAGTTACTGTAAAGTTTACACGCTGTCCTCTGTGAACAAACTTATCCCCTGTCTCTTTTGTAACCTTATATTCTGACATTTTAGCAACTACATCAGCTGATTCACTAGCCATATAAGTATCATTATCTTTGTAAGTATTTGCTACCATAAGACTATAAGTACCTTTGGTATCAAATGCACGAATAACATATGCACCGATTGGAAGTCCAGAAAATACATGACTTGTTCCATGTTCTGTTGCTGTAAAATCTACAATTTGCTGTGCATCTGCTGCATTTCTTAATCCATCAGAATCAGTAATCTGGAATGCACCGGTGGCAGCATCTTCTGAGACATAAGGATCAGCCCAATCAACGACCTTCCATGTCTGATTTCCACCCGTCACATCAAGATAAATAATATTATACACTTTCAATGTAGTATCTACATCAGCTGCTAAATTTTTAACGGTAATAGCATTTGTGTATTCATTTTCTACCTTGGCTGCAAATACCGCTGTGCACATAGACAGTACCATAACCGCTGCCACTAATAATGCACCAATCTTTTTAAATAAATTTTTCATAAGGTTTGCTCCTTTCTTTCTCTGCATTTTTCTTTTTCGCCCTTCATCGGCCATTTACAATTAATGTGTTACGATCTCTTTGCTTCTTCCTCCCTTCGTTTATTATTTATAAACAACAGGAGTGCAGTTGCAAGAATCGCTACACCACTGATTGTAAATCCATAGGTTCCCGGACCACCGGATTCTGGTAAGGAATAAAGTTTAGCATTGGTAAGCTGGTAAATCTTTTCATTACCATTTGGACTAACAGTATCCTCACCATGTGTTACCGTTATATTTCTGTCGCTTCCTACTATGATTTTCCATGGTTTTGCAGATAACTGATATCCAGCTGGTGCTTTTCTTTCAACCAATACATAATTTCCAATTGGAAGGTTCTCTATAGAAACCTTTCCATTTTTGTCAGATACATACTGCTTAATCGGATCACCTGTTTGTTCTCCGTCCGTATTAGCTTTATATAAATCAAATTCAGCACCTGACAACTTCTTTGTATTGGTCTCAGCATCAACTTTCTCAAAATCAATATTCACAACTGTTTTTTTATTAGTGAATTCGGCAATTCCAACTCGTCCGTCTGTTGTATTTCCATTCTGTGGAACCTTATTTTGCTTTTTGTCTGTTCCCATAGTGAATGTAATACCATTTGACAAATCTTCAGCAATTGCACTGTCACAATTGGTTCCTTTACCTGTTACAATACTCTGTAATTCATAACTAGTGTTGTCTGAAGACTCTTTAACTACATAATCACCTCGGGACAGTTCACTTAATTTCTTATTATCAAGTTCAAGTTTTGCGTTGGCTTCACCTACAAGCTCAAATACTGCAGTTGCTTCTTTTCCGCCTTTTGCAATCTTTGCAGTTGCAGTTGCAACATCTCCATTTTTGTCTGTAATTGTGAATCTAAATGTTTCTTCCTTCTCAGCTTGTGCATCCAGTTTTTTAACGATCTGCAATTCACCAGCAATCACCTTCACAGTATAAGTGCCTGTTGATGCTACACTTGAATCAACACTAATTCCACCCTTTGGTTGTTCAACTAAATCAGGTTTTGGAGCATTTTCAGCTGTATATACTTCTTCATCCGGCTCCTTAATCTTAGCTAGTTTTTGTTTTCTTACTTCTTTTGAATATGGATGATAAGTAACCGTTAACTGATACTCCTCCACCTTTTCTCCAACTGAATTAGCAAGGTGCTCATCAGCATTTCCCCTAACTATTTTATAAGTATAAGTGAAATATCCTACTGCATCCTTAGAACCAGGATATATATACTGATATCGTCCTTCACTGCCAATGGTTAACTCTTTATCCGTATTTAATTTCTTAATATCAGCATCTTCCAAATCAGGTAATTTAACACTATTCTTACCAGCATCCATAGGCTCCACAGCCGTTAAAGTTTCCTTTTTATTGAGCTGTACAACTTTTATCGTTTCAGCAAGTTCATTTCCAAAATTCTTTGCCGTTATTGGATCACCTTTGAATACTGTTATTTTTTTACTGCCGATATTTAAATTAAGAAGCTTAACATTAACAGATGGTTGCTCAAACTCTTTAATACCACCGCCATTCAGATAAATACCTGAATCTGCACCATTAGTAGGAATCATGTTTCCACCAATGAAGTCGTCTTTCGCCTGAATCCGGAAACTTGCATTCCAACCTTTGTCATTCTCGTTCTCTGTGGCTGCATTTCCAATTCTGGCCGCCTGTTCTTTCCAGGTAATTTTAGTTGTACCGTCACCCCGTTCAACAATCGTAACTTTTCCCACTACCGAACCTGTAGTACTATCTGTCCAGATAATTTCCTTCGATCCGTCGTTATTGGTTTTAATTTTTCCTGTTCCCAGCCTACTGTTAGTTGCCAAATCATTTAACCCATCATCCGTAAGCTTAAATCTTGCATCAATCACATCTACGATTTCTTTAGGCTGCACTGTAAACAAATCACCAATACTACCAGCAATAACATTAAATGTGTTTACTAAGTCGTTTAGACCACTAGTATCATACGCATACTTCTTAGTACCATCGCTAGATTTAGTTGCTATATATTGGCTCAGAAATTCGCTTCCGGTTATTGATTTATGACGGTAGTATTCGTATTTGTATCCGTGTCCGCTGTTACTTGATGTAGAAGAATGTCCTAATTTCCAGTTAAAACTACCCGCATCATTAAGCCCAACACCAACCGTATACAAAGTTGCCTGTTCTTTTATAGAATTCGCATTATTAACTGCATTATTGGCAACCATACAATTCCAGTTATCATTATTATTATGTCCTGGCAAACCATCTGTCATAAACACTACATACTTATTTTTTTCGTGCTTTGCACTTGATAACTGATTTCTAGCAGTCGCCAATGCAACTCCCATTGGTGTTCCACCGGAAGCATCCTTGTTATCAATTGTACGCTTTAAACTTGACACATCTTCATTGTTGTTTAATTGCTTAAATTTCGAATTCGTTATTGAAGTATTACCTCCCTCACTTCCACTATACCAGATTATTGCTATTTCACTCTCCGGTGATTTAGACTTTAAGGTATCTATAAAAGTGTTCGCTGCATTTTGTAATGCTACAAGCTTGCTAGTATTAGTATTAGCTATGCTATCATTCATAGAATCACTAGCATCCAATACCATTACTACACTCGCACCTTGTGCCTCCACATCTCCTTCGCGTCCAGTTGTTTCTGCATTCAGATTAATCTTATAAATTCTATTCTCATAATCAACAACTTTGGCTGTTTTGCTACTGGTAAGATTATTTTCGGCTTCTTCCTTCTCAGTGTAGTTAATGATCTGTTTGTTCTCAATTTCATTCGTACCATCTGCTTTATAAAGCTTAGCAGTTGCCTTATTATTTTCAACTGATACTTTTACTTTATAACTCTCTGTAGATTTAACATAGCCAGACGGTGCCTCTGTTTCTGTCAATGTATAAGTTCCGACTGAAAGATTTTCAAACTTCAAAAGACCATTTTCATCAGATGTTACATTATACGTTTTCGCTGAATCACCATCCAATGTAAGAGTAAATTTTGCTCCAGGTAATGACTGATTGCTTGTATTTACCTTTGTAATTTCGAGACTGGCTACATTGTTGCGTGTATTAGTAACCGTTACCTTCGCATCACTACCTAACTCAATTTTTCCTGATGCTTTATCAGTTGTATTAACATCCTCTGCCGCCTCAATACTGTACTCAGGATTTCCATAATCCGTTGGATTAAGATTGATCTCGTTAACCTCAAAGCTTGTTCCAGCTAAAATTTGTTCAAGAACTACTGTGTATCCTGCAGGAACTGAAGAAACAACACCATTAACTGCACTTCCACACACAGTCTTATTTTTTGCCTTCTTTAATGGTCCATTTTCACTTGTATAATAATTTCCTTCAGAATCTTGCAGATAATAATTTCCTGTATACTTCTGACCATTCAACTTTATCTCAAAATCAAATTTATCATTTACAGGAATATCCCCTTTAATCTTTTTGGTAATACACAGCTTACGACTATTTTTCTCACTACACTTGTTAGTAAAAATTACCCATGGTCTACTGCCAACTGTAGCTTTGTTAGAAATAACATTTCCATCCTGACTTGTTGTCACTTCATCATTGATGAAAACCTTATCATATTCGTTCTTTGATACACCAAGTTCTTTAATCCTATATTTCGTATTTGCCTTAAGTCCAGAAAAAGTTGCGTACTGACCAGGTTTCAATGTAAATACCTTATCCTCACTGAATTCAACTTTTCTACCATCGTCTAAAATACCATTAGGAGTTGATGGAACATAATTTTCTTTTTCATCCTTAACAAGTAACTGAAATTTAAACTTTACATCTGCATACTTCTCTTTATCTGTATTACTCAACTGTTTCTGAACCTTAACAGACCCATCCGGAACTGTTGGAAGATTGAACTTAAGCTTACAGTTGGAATCACCCTTACCTCTTTCGAGATAATAGAAATTAATTGTATGCACTGTGTAATCTTTGAAAATATCCTTTCTGCTAACAAAATCTCCTTCTTTTTCTGCTCCTGCCTCTTTAAATAAATTTTTTAAAGTATAATTGTTACTACCAACTTTAACTGTACCCTCAGCAAAATCAATAGAACCAGACACTGAATTATGAATACCACCAATATCCAACACCAAAACGCCATCGATGTAAACCCATACATCATCATCTCCAGAAAACTCAAATACCATATTATTACCATTAATTTTTCCGTCTTTTGGCTGAATGAATTTAGCTGACATTGTCATACCAAAATGGAAATCTGGAGATTTTTCTGAAATTTGAGGAATACCCCAGTATTTATGATCACCTAATGTATTGAATGGAAAGAAACTTCCATGTTTCGAACCTTGTTGTAGGTCTATTGGATCTTTACTACTTCCTGGTACCTTATATACAGTAAACTCTTTTGTATTTTTATTAAACTGTGCAAAATTTTTAGTACTATCATATTCATAGTAACCATCTGCATCTTGTTTAAATAAGTAATTTGCATCAGAATAAAACTCCTTGCCCGTACCTTCCTTCGTTGAGAATAAATACGAACTACTCTCTTTTTTACCCTTATCTACTATCGGATATGAATCTTCTCCCAATCTCTTTTGCATAATGCCAAGAGAGAGATCAGATGGCCCTCTATACTTATTATAATCCTCGTTTCCTCCATCACTTCCATTACTAAACTTCAAAGAATGACCTTCATTTATTCCAGCAGTATCGTAATTAAACATATTGATAGTAATACCTCTTTTAGCACTATCAACAGTTTCCTCCACACCATAACTACTAGTTGTCTGTACAGAAGTGAAATCATCTGCCAACCATACAACTGAGAAAGTAGAAAAACTCTCTGTTTCAAAGTTTGCACTTTCAATCTCTCCATTGTCGGTTGTACTTACTTCAGCCTGTCCATCGTTGCTCATATTAACAACTTCTGTGACATTACCATTTGCATCCTCCACAAAATGTACCAGAGATACATTCATGTTTTCCTGTGCTGTATCTGTTTCAGCTACATCTTCTGGGATTTCTGCTTCTTTGTAGGCTATAGATACCCTGACACTTCCGTTCTGCGCTTCGATCTTAGTTCCATCGTCATTCAGAAAACTAATATCGTATGCAAGAAAACCTGCTACTGTATAACTCTCATTTTCTGCACCCTCGTGAAGCTGTTTCTCGATATCTGCATACTGGTCAGAACCTTTCTCGATCGGAGTCACAACAAACTGTGCACCTTCCGGAATAACGCCCTTCGCTGCTGTTGCAGTTACAACTACATTACCAACTTCCTGGGAATAAGAAACTTCTTCGCTTTCCAGAACATCCTCAGGCTCTTCTGCCTCATCACTGCTGTCAACAACCTGTGCCATATCACTTCTTATGTAAGCCTCGGTTCCTTCCCAGGAAACCTTGTACCAGGTTGCTCCGTCCTCTGCTGTTACGGTATCCAGAAGTGTGAACTGTGTTCCTGCGTTTACAGTTGCCAGAACCTCTGCCTCGATAGATGGGCTGACGCGAAGATTCGTATCGTCTCCCAGAACCTCGATCAGGCTTGTCTCACCATTCTCATCTGCTGCCGGAACCTCCTCCGGGCTCGCAATATCCTCTGCCGGTTCTTCCACCACATCCGGATCCTCTGCCGGCGCTTCGGTAGGTTCAGCATCCGGATTCTCTGCTGCCGGTGTCTCAGCTGCATCCTGCTCAGGCTCGTCCGAAATATCCATTCCGTCCGTAAGCTCCTCTGATGCGATAGGCACCTCGTCCTCATTACCGGAAACAGCTTCCGCCTCGACATCTGCTGTCTCAGGAGAATCCCACATAACGGCAAAAACAGCTGCGTTGCCAGTCTCAACCTGAAGTGTCTGGATCTGTTTGCCCTCGTTGACATTCAGAACCTTCAGATCCTCGTTGGCCTGTAAGGTGTTAACATCAGTATCACCGGTACTGCTGTTATAATGAAGCTTCTCAACGGTTACACTCGTGCTGGCTGCATCGGTAAGCTCCGGTGCTGCCGGTGTCTTGTACTCAAAAGTTACTCTGACTCTGCCGTTCGGCTCGACTCTGTTTCCGTCGCCATCAGCAAAATACACATCATACGCAAAAAAACCTCTCAGGCTGCTGCCCTTGTCTGTAGCTGCTGCTGAAAGCTTCTGAGAAACTGTATCATAAGATACGGATGAATTCTCGTTTACGCTGTCAGCCTTCAATGCTGTATTCTGCGGAAGAGCTCCGTCCTCCAGTGCCTCTGCTGTTACTTTAACAGAATCATTTTCATATGTAAGCGTCGATTGCTGCGCCTGTTCCGTTTCCTCCTGGTCAGCGCTGCTTACATCCGGTGTCGATTCTTCGGCCGCTGGTTCAGATGTAATTTCGCCATCTGTAAATATATCCTCCGTTCCATCTCCGAACGCCTCACTCGCGGAGATCGTATATGCACTCGGCATACAGGATACCATCAACGCCAAAGCCACCATAAATGCCAGGAGTTTTCTGATCTTATTATTCCTTAATTTTTTCATACCTTTCCCGCTTTCCTATGTGTGCATTAACGTGTACTGTATTTCTTATTACTTTACTTCTGTTTATATTCCTTTCTCTTAAAAAAGCTTCATGTTTTTAGCCGGTGAGTAAACAGGTTACACCTTTTCAGTATTTTACCCTTATGTGATTGTAGTGTCAATATACCAGGCATTTTTGGTAAGGATATTGACATTATCAGATGCTATCGAAAATCAGTCTTCAACTCCTCCTTCTTAACTTACTCGTTTACTGGTTCTTTTCGCCTGATTTCTCCGATAAAATCTGACTATTCGTGATATTTATTATACAACACTACCAGTTGTTTTGTAAGGCCCGTTTTTTCAAAAAAAAGTGCCTCTGTCACTATTTTAACATGAATTTTTTCAGCTCATCCCGCTTCTTGACATTCAGCTTGCAAAAGATATCCGTAAGGTAATGCTTGACAGTATTAATGGAAATCCCCAGATGCTCTCCGATCTCCTTATTGGTCCATCCCCCACTTGCCAGCATGGCAATAGAAAACTCCATCGTCGACAGCTCCCCCGTAACCTTTCTCCGGTTTTCCGGATTATGAAGCGCCATCCAGCCCCTGCTGAAAAAAATCACACCCTCCGTGATCCGCTGATACGCCTCCGGATCCCGGTTCCGGATACAAGCCTCGATCAGCCCCCGCAAAAGCCCATGATGCTCAATAAAAGGCTCCAGAAACCCATCCATCTTCGCCAGCTCCCAGCTCCGGAGCATCTCCTCCTGCGCCTCCTGCTTATGCTTTCGGTTTATCGCACACACCGCCATCATACAGTGGATATACGTCATACTGATCGGATACGGCCTCTCCGCCATAAACAAAGCAGCCTTACCCATCCCATAAGCACTCCATATCTCCCCGTTAAGATAAGTATGGTGAGCCATCACATACGTGGCAAAAAGCCTCAGCCCCTCAGGAAGCATCCTGCTGTACTCCCCAAAAGCAGGCATCCCATCCGTAGGCAGATGAAGCAAAACCGCCCCCACATACCCCGCCAGAAGACAGGACGCATAAACATCCTTAGGAACCTTCTTCTTCATAGCAATCTTCACACAGGACTGGATCCCCTCCATCCCCCGCTTAGCCGCCGCCACATTCCCCAGCGTCAGATTAGAATACCCATACAAAATACACGCCGAAAGCTTCAGCTCAATAACCCTGCTGGACAGATACCCCCTCGTGATCTCACAACACTCCTCCGCCTGCCCCGTAAAATAAAAAAGCTCAGCCCGCGCAATATTCCTCAAATCCACATCCACAAACCCCTCAACAACCTCCCGAGCCCTCCCAGGCTCAAAAGACGAATTCAAAAGCGGCAAAACCACATAATCACACATACAACCCACTCTCCTCCAAAACCCAGGCAGCCCTCAAAAAGACCACCCTCAAAACCAAACCAACAAACCTCCGAAGCCCTCACACAAGCCACATCAACACACATCCGAAGCCCATCTCTCAAGCCACATCAGCACACATCCGAAGCTCATCTCTCAACCCTCATCAGCACACATCCGAAGCTCTTCTCTCAAGCCACATCAGCATACATCCGAAGCTCATCACACAACCCTCATCATCACACATCCGAAGCTCTTCTCTCAAGTCCCACAAAACAGTCACCAAAACTCCGGATATCAATCAACCAGTCAATCAGTCAACCAATCAGGCCAACCATATTTTTCCATAATTATAATCCAAAATACTCCAAAAATAAATTTAAATATTACACAAAAACACCACACCCTATCCAAAACAGCCTCTATCCCCCAATCCCCTCACGACAAATCGCCAAAAACTCACCCCACCCACATCCAACGCAGCGCCGATGCCCTACCACCTCCCGGCACATCACAAGGAAACTCAGCCCCTGCAGCCATCCAGCGCAGCGCTGATGGCCCACCACC
>OLRH01000925.1_pt1 | contig 15253 bp, 10 predicted proteins | sample 1672321 | NCBI WGS metagenome assembly OLRH01 (sample SAMEA3136671, study PRJEB25190) | human gut metagenome | reverse complement strand
TACGTATGTACTTCCCCTCGGCATATCCCACTAACCTGTTTCCCTGAATGTTCACTTGCTGCATGGCAGCCTGCATCGTTTCTTCTTCCGTATGAGAATAGACATACAAAGATTTACTATCCGGGCTCAACACTTGTTCGTCAGTCACCCACAGTTCATCATTCAACATCAACGTATCTCCGGGTATTCCTACCACACGGCTTATAAACACCTCCCGGTTGCCCACCGACGTTTGAGGAAACCGTGGATTAGGGTTGTTGAACAACACAATATCCCCCTTCCCGGCAGTTTTTCCCAACCATCGCCAGATAGAAAAAGGCACACGAAACCCATAACTCCACTTATTCACCAGAACCCTTTCCCCTTGATAAAGGCTATTCTCCATACCGGTAGAGGGAATGGTGCAGGAGGTGAAAGCAAATGTCTTTACCAACAGTACCAGAATGACAGCAGTAAGCATTGCTTTTATCCATACAGGAATACAGGGTATGCGCAACTTATTTAATATTATCTACAAAGGTAAACAATCGGTTCCAACGTATTTTTCCATCCAGCCAGCCACGGTCATTATCCAATGACAACCAGATAAAGATGGGTTTTCCCACCACATGATCTTCGGGAACAAATCCCCAAAAACGGGAGTCAGCCGAATTATGACGGTTATCTCCCATCATCCAGTAATAATCCATCTTGAAAGTATACTCATCGGTTTCCTTGCCGTTAATATAAATCTTTCCATCTTTCACTGCCAGTTCATTACCCTCGTAAGCATGAATAGGGCGCTCATAAACAGGAAGATTCTCTAGCGTGAGTTTCACCGTCTCTCCCTTTTTGGGAATCCATACAGGTCCGTAGTTATCCGTAGTCCAGTTCTTATACATATTCAGCGGGTATAAGCCTCCCGCATCATCAGCCGGTGTATTCTCAATACTGACAACAATATCCTTACGCGCCAACAAACCTGCTTTCGCTTTTTCTGTCAGAGGCATATTATAAACAGAAGCATCCGTATAATACATCATCATATCCTCCTTGCTGATACCCAGTTCATGAGCCAAGTCATCGGGAATAGGACGCTTGGTTTTCACCAGATAACGATACTGCACATTATCAGGCTCTTTATTAGCTTTACCATCCAAATAAATAATACGATCCTTTATCTCCAACGTTTGTCCGGGCAAACCCACACATCGCTTCACATAGTTCTCACGGCGGTCTACCGGACGGCTTATTATCTCACCGAAATTCTGTGGATTCTCTTTCAGATACTCCCGTCCCAACTGATAATAATAATCATAGACCACCCGTTGCTGCTCCGGAGTCATGGAAGCCAAATCCACCGGTTTTGCCAGCTCCTTGCCTGCTCCATAACTCAGACGATAAACATCATCATTAGGCACACCAGTGGCAACTGTATCTCCGGCCGGAAAGTTAAAGACAACGATATCATTCAACTGTACGTCCCCCAAACCTTTCACCCGTTTATAATCCCATTGTGGATGCTCAAGGTATGATTTACAATTAAAAAACGGCAATGTGTGTTGCGCCAACGGCATGTGCAGCGGAGTCTGGGGCACACGGGGCCCATAACTCATTTTGCTCACAAACAGATAATCACCCGTCAGCAATGATTTTTCCAGCGAGGAAGAAGGAATCACATAGTTCTGGAAGAAATAGAGGTTGACAAAGTATACTGCCACCAGTGCGAATACAATAGCATCCACCCATCCCATGACGGTCACTACATGACGGTTCTTGGACTTTCTCCACCAAGTCCATGGAATCTTCTTTGTGATATACGCATCGAAGATAAACGGTACAACCACCAATCCCAGCCAGCTTCTCAACCAAACAAGAAATATCAGGTAAAGCGCCAGAACAACGGCAAACTTAATCCACTGTGTACGTGTTGCTTTTATCATATCTTAAAACTGAAATAAATCACTCATTCCTAATAATCCTTCATGCCTGGATGTATATTCCGCCGCCAAAACAGCTCCCAAGGCAAACCCCTTCCGATTCTTGGCATCATGGGTAATTGAGATGCTATCCGCCTCAGAGTCATAGCGGATAGTATGAATACCAAACACCTCCCCTTCACGGATGGAATTTACAGGAAACTCATTCTCGGCACATTCCGATGTTCCCGACACGGTTCCATCCGGTGCCACCATGGTCCCTTTCACCCATTTACTCTTGCGGTTCATATTTTCCAGAATCCCTTCGGCCAGCGTGATGGCTGTTCCGCTGGGCGCATCCAGTTTATGAATATGATGAGTTTCGGTCATAGAAACCTCGTAAGCGGGAAAGTTATTCATTATTTTTGCCAAGTATTTATTTACAGCAGAGAAAATAGCGACCCCCAGACTGAAGTTAGACGACCAGAACAAGGTTTTTCCACCTTTCGTGCATAATTCTTTCACCTCATCACCATGTTTGTCCATCCATCCGGTACTGCCCGATACCAATTTGACACCGGCAGCAAAAGTTTTCATATAGTTGTCATATGCCACCATCGGGTTAGTAAACTCAATAGCCACATCTGCTGATTTAAATGCTTCCGAATTAAAATCATCTTGATTATCAACATCTATAATACTCACAATCTCATGTCCGCGGGCAACTGCAACCTTTTCAATCTCCTTGCCCATCTTTCCATATCCTATTAATGCTATTTTCATAATTACGAATGTTATTTCAGCCACAAAGATAGCGTTTTTCGTTGTAAACCATTACATTTGCCAAACATTTACACCTCATTAACATGGAACAACTATTACACTATGTATGGAAACATAAAATATTTTCTCTCAAAGAACTGAAAACAACAACCGGCCAACAAGTGGAAGTTATAGATACGGGACTGGCGAATACCGACGCCGGTCCCGGTTTTTTTAATGCCAAGCTCAAGCTGGACGGTGTACTTTGGATAGGTAATATCGAGATACATGAAAGATCTTCAGACTGGTTCAAACACGGACATCATGCAGATGCCGGTTACAACTCTGTCATTCTGCATATAGCCTCCGAAATAGATATGGAAATCAGCAGGAGCAATGGAGAAAGAATCCCCCAAATACAACTCATCTGCCCGGAAGCGGTCCGCACCAACTACAAGGAACTGTTGGAAACAGACAGCTACCCTCCTTGTTACCGCATCATTCCTTCGCTCTCCCCTTTCACCGCCCACTCATGGATGTCCGCCTTACAGATGGAAAGATTCGAGCAAAAAGCGACCTTATTGAATGAACGGTTAAAACGTTGTCAAGGCAATTGGGAAGACGCTTTTTTTATCACACTGGCACGTAATTTCGGTTTCGGGCTGAACGGAGACGCTTTCGAAACCTGGGCTCATCAGCTTCCCTTCCGGGCGGTAGACAAACATCGGAACGACCTTTTCCAGATAGAAGCCATCTTCTTTGGACAAGCCGGCATTCTGGAAGATTCTAATGGAGACGGATACTATCTCCGGCTAAAAAAAGAATACATCTATCTACAGCACAAATTCGAACTTATCCCGATGAATACTTCCCTATGGCGTTTTCTCCGGCTACGTCCTACTAATTTTCCGCATATACGGATTGCACAGTTAGCATGTCTTTATCATCGTGCCTACGGACTACTCTCTCGCATCATGGAAACGGAGACACTACAAGGTGTCAGAGATATTCTGAAAGGAGGAACTTCAGAATACTGGCTCACTCATTATACATTTGGCGGTTCTTCCCCTTCCCGTCCGAAGGCTCTAAGTAACACCTCACTGGATTTACTCATTATCAACACGGTAGTGACATTTCTCTATGCTTACGGACTGCATAAAGGAAATCCTGTACTTTGTGCACGTGCCGGCAGTTTTCTGGAAGAATTGAAAGCGGAGAACAATTATATCACCCGCATGTGGGAACAATACGGAATGAAAGCTTCCAATGCCGCCGACAGCCAAGCTTTGATACAATTAAAGAAAGAATATTGCGATAAGAAAAAATGCCTGTATTGCCGGATAGGGTACGAATATCTGAAAAGAAAATAGAAAAAGGGGACTGAAGTCTTGAACTTCAGCCCCACCTGTTCTTATAATTTTCTGAATAACGACATCACTTTGACAAGCTTTTTACAATAGTGGAAACTATCTTTGAAGAACTTTTCCGACTATCCTTACTCAACTTATCTTTACTTTCCAAATTCATGCTGGTAAAATAGTTATTACCTCGGGTTACTTCCTTCTGATTCTTATCAAACAAAGAATAACTGGTGATATGAAACAAAGTACGCAAAGGCTTTTCCTGCCATTTCAAATAATGCTGATTCAAAAATAATACATAATCCGAATCAGTATCCTTTATCAGCTGTTCATACCGATTATCATCCACCTGACTAAGATCCGCATACCTTTCTTCTTCTTCACCTTCCAGTCTGATTTTATCCAACAAACTGCTGATGGCCGCCACCTTTTCCGAAGTAACGAACTGGTATTTCTTATTCTTATTGGATGCAATAATATTCTTTGCTATAATCTGATTATAAGTATAATCTATGCTATCAGTCGGTATTCCAGTTTCCTCAGTAATCATACTGCCGGGAAAATAGTTGGATTCCACATTGTCGTGAAGTCCTATAACAAGAACCTTTACCAGATTGTTATTAGCCTTGTTAGCACCTTCTTCGTCAGCAGGCGATGCACATACAGAACCTGTCACCCATAATACCAATCCCAAAGCCAATGAGATTTTCTTTAATAAACCAGCTTTCATATTATCCTTTTTTAAATTACAGTGCAAATGTATTGTGTTCCTATTACATCCCTATTTGAAAGGAATTACATTTTTATTAAGAATCTCCTCCATTTTTCCGAATCAGCTTTTCAGTTTCCAATGGATAATCAGTAGTTATATAATCCACCTGCTGGTCAATCATCTTCTGAACCATCTCCATATCATTGACTGTCCACACATTCACCTTCATACCCAACTGATGTGCTTCAGCAATCCATTCTGGTTTCTCAGCCAATACCTTGATATAATAATCAATACCATTAATTCCTTTCGCCTTCAGGTCTTTAGGAGCCACATCACTTTTCAGATAAGCTATTTCCGAATCCGGAGTCAGTTTCACCAACTGTTCGCAAATGTTCATGCTGAATGAAATATATTCCACCTGTTTCTCCATTCGCATCTTTTTCACTTTATCTACAATGATTCTTACCGCTTCATTTTCCGCTTCTTCGGTTCTGTGAGGCTTGATTTCCAATATCAGCTGAGTACCAGTCAGTTTCTTACCCGCTACCAGATAATCATCCAAAGTGGACAACTTCTCGCCGTTACTCAATTTCAGATCTTTCAATTCAGCAAAAGGAGTATCAAAAATGCAAATTCCCTGAATGCTATCGTCATGATTGACTACGATTTCCCTGTCCTTCGTCAGTTGTACGTCGAACTCCGAACCATACACCTTTGCCTCTGCAGCCTTTGTCAAAGAAGCAATAGAGTTTTGGGCAGAACCTTCACATTTCCAATATCCGCGGTGGGCAATCACTTTGGTCTGGGCAGTCCCGGTCAAAGTAACAGCACACATGGCAAAAGCCATCATTAGTTTACTTAGTTTCATCTTTATTTCTTATTTAATCATTATCTATTAGAATCCATATCTCAAACCTATCTGAACCTGAAAAGGAGTACCGTTCAGACTGGATACACCTGTGTTAGCATTTACATTATAAGTATATTGTTTGGCATCTTTGTCAAATCCCTTGATACTATAAATTTTCTGTGTTCCCAGATTATGACCGGCTCCCCAATCTTTATTCAACATATTGGCCACATTGAAAATATCAACAGACACTTCCAGATTCTGCTTTTTGTAAGTCTTGAATTTCTTGGCCAGACGAAGATCTAAAGTGCCATAGAAACCATTGACCCCTCCATTACGTTCGGCCACTTTCCCAAAACTCTTACGAATATAATCTTTCACACTCTTTTCCGCATCCGGATTGTTCAATATAGAATTAATACCTTCACGAATATAATCAGGAGTAGCGCTGCTATTCGGATCATATACATAGGCCAGGTCATTACTATCCACAAAGTCACCGTTCACATTTCCATTCACAATCATGGAATAACGTGTTCCCCCGATGCCGGAAAAGCGAGCACCTACGGTAATGCCCCAGAAAGTAGGCGCCGAACCATAAACCACCAGTTTATGACGGAACTGATTGTTGGAGTAAGTCATTTTGCTTAAATCACGGGGATCGTCAACCACCATTTGGGAAAGAGTAGCGGAATTAGCCACATTACCATTATAGGAAGTATTGTCTTTTGTATCGTTCCAAGTATAACTGAAAGAAAGTTCTCCGTCTTTATAGTAACGCCATGTTCCATCTACGGTGAAAGCGAACTGATTTACTTTTCCCTCGCTGACCAATTCGAGCACACGCCCTACTTTGGTACTTTTACGTCCTTCCATCCAATCAAGAGTACCATCTTTTCCTATAGTAGAAGCAGGTACATAAATACCCCGGTTCCCTTCTGCAGAAAGACGAAAATAAGGATCATCCACCATGTTCCGGTCTATATACATATAGTTGTTACGTCCCAAAGTCATATATCCGCTGACACTCATTTTCAAACGGTCACTGAAGAAGTGAGTGTATGATATATTCGCCTTATAAACCACGGGAACCTTGGCATCCTTGCTATTCATATTGATCGTAGGTACAGCCTTGTCCGCATATTTGGGATTATTCAGCAAATCAATACCCGGAGCCGTGGAAGGATCTTTCCGATACCCTATAAAATCGGGAGTGGGAACTATATCCGGTTCTTTTTCCGTATTCTTGATATCAACCGACATCACTTTCGTACCATCAAATACCATATTATTAATCATGGCATAGTTGTTGATATCAGATGCAAAGATTCCCCCGCCAATACGAAGAATATCCGTGTGCTTGTCATTAAAGTCCCAAGTAATCTGGACACGAGGCTGAATCTGGAAAGTAGAGAGTCCATTGTCTGTACGCAGTCCCAATTCATCATACACCAGTTGGCTGAAATTACCTTTATTGAAATAAGTGGCATTATCCAAACGTAAGCCTGCCATCAGCTCGAATCCTGTGAACAGTTTAGTCTGCAACTGGGCATAGATACCTGCATTCAATATATTTTGGCGTACACGCTGATTATTTTGGTCAGGATCCAAATACACTTCACGTACATAACGAGAAGGCTTCAATGCCTCGAAATTATCCAGTCCGGTAAAATAAAAACGCCCGTTGGCCTCACTACCGTAACGAGAATTCAGATTCGTGTACATCAAATCAAAACCATATGTATAGTTTACCTTATTGGTATTATAATAATAATTATCTACCAACTGAAGTACGTGATTATAGAAATTCTCGGGGCTATAACGCTGACCACCCAGCTGAATGGTAGTAGTCGCCGTGTTTCCATCTATTTCCGATTCTACACGTTGCACAATGGCACGTGGAATATTATCAGCCGGCAATTCACTGCCCGGCATGGATTTTTCCAATGTATAAAGATGTTGCAACTTCAGTTCGTTGGTACTGCGTGGTCCCAGTACAGAACGTAAAGTCAGTAAAGCGCTGTTGTTCAACGAATGTACATCACCATACACTTCATAAAGATTGATAGCACTATTGTCGCTCAAGCCCATATTGTTATTGTCATTCACAAAATTATCAGTAAACGATAACAGGTTTGTAGCATTAATCTGCCAGTCCAGACGAGCAAATACCGCATCGGTATTCTGTTTTTTATCAAAAGACCCGAACTGAGGATGGTCCGACACTCCATATTTATTGCGGGCTATTTCCAGAAAGCGGTCTCTGGTCTCCGTAGTCAAATTATAACGCTTTTCATCGGCAGCATTATGAATATCGGCAATATACAACGGACGTGAATCAGCCTGATGATCCCAAGAAATAAAGAAGTGGGCACGGTCTTTCACCAATGCACCGCCCAATGAGGCTCCAAACTGGTAAGTAGAGAAATCATTCGAGCGCTTGTTGCCGCGGATATCATATTTGCTGGACAACCAGTCGGAACGCAGATAAGTGAAAGCGCTACCTGTCAATTGGTTGGTTCCCGATTTGGTCACCGTACTAATAGTACCTCCTCCGGCACGACCGTTAGTCACATCATATTCATTCGTCACGACTTTGAACTCACGGATAGCCTCCATCGAAATGGCGTATGGCACACCGTTGCGACTGGTTGTACTACCTCCCGAAGTAGGGCCCTTGGCACTCATGCCATCAATGGTATAATTAGTAGAAGAAGCCAACTGTCCGGACAGGCTGGAACCTGTACTTAATGGTGACAGGTCAATGAGCGAAGTAAAGTTACGCCCGTTCACCGGCAGTTTGTTCAGATCATTGGCCGTCACCGAAGTAGCGGCCCCCGTAGTGGCGATAGAATTCTTCAATGAATTAGCCACCACCTGTACAGCCTCCATCACGACACTTTCCTCCTTTAACTGGAAATCCAGACGGAGCACATCACCTTGGTTCAGCGTATATCCTGTCTTTTTCTGATCACCATAGCCTACATAGCTGACGGTGACAGAGTAAGGTGAACCCAAAGGGAGTTGCTTCACAATGTACTCTCCCGTCTCGTTGGTGATAGAACCGGCACTGAAACCGGTCGATTCGTTCTTTACCAACACTGTGGCTCCGATAACCCCCTCTCCGGTTTCGTCAGTCACAATACCTTTTACAATCGCCCGGTAATCCTGTGCGGAAACATAGCCCGCAACGAATAGCGACAAGCATAATAATAACAAAAATCTCTTTGACTCAATAAGAATTTTCATGTTCAAATGATTGATAGCAGTTTAACAATAATACCTATTTTCATTAAATTTAATTTGCAAGTGCAAAAGAATGCTGAATGGATTACGAACAAATTGCTACAAAGTGACAATGCTGTTTCAAAGACAAGGAGATAAAAAAAGTGTGTGGATATGCCCTGCACATCCACACACCATCTATGCTTTTATTACAAAAGAATTACGCTTAAAACGCCTTCTTGTAAAGTTCCAGAATAATTTCTTCCGTCACTTCACGAGGATTGCCCGGCGTACACACATCGGCAATAGCCGAAGCGGCCAAACGAGGCAAGTCTTCTTCCTTAATACCCAGTTCAGACAAATGCTGAGGGATACCTACCTTGACAGACAATGCCTTCACCGCCTCAACAGCCGCCTTCGCAGCCTCTTCCCGGCTCATGCCATCCTTGTACACATTCATCGCCTTGGCGATATCTACATATTTGGGCAAAGCAGCCGGAGCATTGAACTCCATAATGACAGGCAGCAACAGTGCATTAGCCACACCGTGAGGAATATCGAAGATAGCTCCCAACGGATGAGCCATACCGTGAACCACGCCCAAGCCTACATTAGAGAATGCCATACCTGCAATGTACTGTGCCACGGCCATGCCGTTACGAGCTTCCGCATTGGTAGGCTCGAAGACAGCAGTTTCCAGATAACGGGCAATCATTTCGATCGCCTTGATCTCAAACATATCGCTCATTTCCCAAGCACCTTTGGTTATCAACCCTTCGATGGCGTGGGTCAGTGCGTCCAAACCGGTAGAAGCAGTCAGTCCTTTAGGCAAAGTGTACATCAGTTCCGCATCCACAATAGCGATGGCGGGAATATCGTTCGGGTCTACACAAACCATCTTCTTATGGTTTTCCTCATCCGTGATGACATAGTTGATAGTCACCTCGGCGGCAGTACCGGCGGTAGTGGGCAGTGCAATGATAGGCACTGACTTTTTCTTTGTAGGAGCCACACCTTCCAGTGACACCACATCACTGAAGTCAGGATTATTAGTGATGATACCAATCGCTTTCGAAGTATCGATAGACGAACCGCCGCCGATAGCCAGAATAAAGTCCGCTCCTGATTTTGCAAAAGCTTCAACTCCTGCCTTTACATTACTTACGGTAGGATTCGGTTTGATTTCACTGAATATTTCGTATGGAATACCTGCATTCTCCAATACTTTCAACACTTTATCAGCCACACCGAATTTAATCAAATCCTTGTCTGTAGCAACAAAGGCCTTATGCAAGCCCAAACGTTTAATCTCTTGTGGAAGCACTTCACGCGCACCCGGGCCGAAGTAAGATACTTCGTTTAATACGAATCTGTTAATCATAGTTTTTTTAATTATGTAGTTTGATTGCAAACATAGTACAAATTATTGAGAAAACGGCTTTTTAAAAAGATTCTTATAGTATGTTTTTTGGCATTCATGTACCCCGCCTTCAGACCATTCAGCGTGGTTAACACACTGTCACACAACAAATAAGACTGACAGAAGCCCCTTCAGCCTCCTGTCAGCCCTCTCAGCCGGCCTGATGGACGGGAATTATGCCGCCAGCACCACCTTGTACAGATTTCCTTTCTCCGTATGCATCCGTTCCGCCCCCATAGCGCTCATCATCTTGCCGAAACGCACCACCGTCATGCCGCGCATAGCGGCAGGATAACGGCTCTGCAAAATGGTGAAAATGACCGAAGCCGAATAGAGTTTGAACTCCTCTCCTGCCTCGGGCAGACGGAAGCAACGGTAGAACACCTCCTGCTCTACGGGCATGGCATAGAACTCGCGGTTGCGCAATTGCAGTTCCGCTTCCTCTTCGGCCGAAAACCAATAACGCTCGCCGCCGTCCAGCTCCGCCTTCAATTGGGCAAACAATTGCTTGTGCTCCAGTGGCGTGCAGTCTATTTTCTCTTTCACCTCGGCACAAAGATAACGGCGGCTGCCCGTGGGGTCGGTCAGCAAGTCCTTATGATTACTGGTTCCTATAAACGAGGCCATACGGGGCAGATGACTGTAGGATGAACGGTGAGACTTACGGAAATCCAACTTCTTCATCTGCATCAGTGTCTTGAGCAACGGCAGTTTTTGAGGAGAAAGACGGTCATACTCATCCAGATTAATCAGCCCGAACTGCGCCAGTTTCTGTTCGCAGCCCGACTGGCCCGTCAACTCAAAACTGTCCGTGTAATAATCCCGCAACCCATCGGGCATCAATAACTGACAAAAAGTAGATTTACACTTGCCCTGCATACGGCTCACCAACATAGGGGCCACTGCATTGGCGCAACGGTCCATGCGTCCTGACCACTGGGCGGCCATTCCCAGCATCCAACGGTGAAAGCCGTTTATCCAGAAAGTTTTCTTCGAGATGCGCTGCGCCAGCGGAGTGATACGGTCCACTCCGTCCCATTGGGGCAGTGTATCCATATAAGTAAGGAAAGGGTGATAATCTTCCAAGCGTTCCGAATGGAGCAGGCGGCTCACATCTTTATCCCAGCAATTGATGCGATGACGGTGCGCTTCCAGGCACAAGGTGTTCAAGGTACGCTGAGTCACTATCTTATAAGGTGTGTCCGTCCCTTGCCCCTTCGCGCAATATTCGGGCTGTTCCGTCAACACGTTGAAACGGAACTCATAGTGTTTCCACAAGTAGTTCTCCAGACGGTCTTGTACTTCCCGGTTATCCGCAGCCTGTTCTTTTTCCCTTTTATCCGAAGAAGGGCCTGCCTGTTTCGCCGTTGCAGTTTCACCGTTCCATAACTTGCACCATTCCATCACCTTCCGAATCATTTCTTTCATCATGATTTTATTGTTTTTTTAGTTGTTGTTTCCACAAAGATAGCACATTGAAAAGCCTTTGTCAAGGGCTTTCCGGCCTTTCGGGATGAAAAGTGACTAAGCGTAAACATCCTTATGTAAAAGGGATTTCATCAGGACAAGTTTGTGTTTTCGTCTTGAAGAATCAATCGTTTCACTCGGGTGATGAAGTTTCATCACTAAAGTGGTACAAGTTCATCACTAGAGTGATAAGATTTCATCACTCTAGTGAAACGATAAACTTATCAGGAAGTAACTGGATACATAACAAGGAAGATAAAAGATATGCTCCAAGAAAAGACAGATAAATATTTCTTAAAATACAGGCATGACGAACACACCTCTCATCTAACAGGTAAGAACAAAAATATGGGCTGGAAGTAACTGACAGGAAACTGAAGGTTCTCCTATCAGGATACTTCCCTATTTTACAAGCAGTTATACCGGCTGAATGAACTGAAGAAGCACTCCGGTTTTCATGTATTGAAGCCCCTTTTCCGTCATTACAGCTGGTTCACCGCCGTCAAATACTTATCCATCGTTGTAGCCTTCTTTATTGCTTTCTTTATCTTCCGGTCCGCATCGGGCAGCAGGTATTCCCAATAAGGCTTCATTTTACTCAGCAATTGCGCCTCTCCCTGTAAATGGGCTTCATAATATTGAAGAAGGCGTGCGTGAAGCGCCTTCACCTTTTCATGCAATTTATCGGGAGAAAAAGAGGTTCCGTTTACATATTCCCAAGCCAATGCAGGATTGGCCAGCAACCCGCGTCCCAGCATGACGCCCTCCAGGCAGGGAAATTTCTCTTCCACTTTCCGGATATCCTCCACCGTCAGTAAATCGCCGTTATATACCAACGGATGCGCGCACTCCTCATAGAAAGCGGTGAACGCAGCCAAGTCCACCTCTCCTTTGTATTGTTGCTTCCCGATACGGGGATGCAGAACGATCCGCCGCAAGGGGGCAGCGTTCAGCAAAGGCAACAACGGCCGCCATTCATCCGCACTCTCCCATCCCAATCTCATCTTAACCGAAAAACTCAGTTCAGGATAATGTGTCAACTCTTTCAATAAAGCTTCTACCTCGGCAGGATAAGGCAATATGCCGGAGCCCTTGTGCTTTCTTGCAACCAGCGGAAAAGGACACCCCATATTAAAATCCGCTTCCTTATATCCTTTCTCTGTAAACAAAGCGGCCAACCGTTCCAGCTCGACAGGAGTGGACGCGATGAGCTGAGGCACTACATGGGAAACCGTATTGTTTTCGGGAGCAATGTCCCGTACATCCCTGTTACGGAATCCTCCTCTCTCTATTCGTACAAAAGGAGTATAATACGCATCTATTCCACCAAAAACTTCCTCATGAAAGTTTCTCCAGGGAGCTTCCGTAAAACCTTGCAAAGGCGCAGCATATAGTTTCATTCACTTCTTTTTTTAAGTTTATCTGCAAAGTAACACATTTTTCTTATACCTTTGCCTTATGGAAAAGTATATTTATGAACTGAAGATGAAGGTGCGCGATTATGAATGCGACCTGCAGGGTATTGTGAACAATGCCAACTATCAACATTATCTGGAACATACACGCCATGAGTTTCTCACATCCGTAGGTATCAGCTTCGCCCGTCTGCACGAGGAAGGAGTGGACCCGGTAGTGGCACGGCTCACCATGGCGTTCAAAACTCCGCTGCGCAGCGGTGACGAATTCGTTTCTAAACTCTATCTGAAAAAAGAAGGTATTAAATATGTGTTCTATCAGGACATTTTCCGTCTGCCCGACATGAAAGTGACTGTCAAGGCCACTGTAGAATCAGTATGCGTGGTAAACGGCAGATTAGGGGACAGCGCTCTATTTGACAAGACTTTCGCACCCTACCTGAGCGAATGACACAAGACGAACAAATTTGCAGCCTGGCCCTAACCCGGATACCGGGATTGGGACTGACAGGCGCATTCAGACTGGTGAGCAGTCTGGGAAGCGCCACCCGTGTTTTCGAACACCGCAAAGAGCTGTCACAATTGGTCCCCGGAGTAAGCGAAAAGATCATTACTGCGTTGAATAACTCCGAAGCTTTCCGGCGTGCAGAGCAGGAATTAACTTTCTGTCAGAAAAATCATATCCGCTGCCTCACCTTAAATGATGAAGGTTATCCCAGCCGTTTGCGTGAATGTGATGATGCTCCGCTAGCTTTATTTTATCGGGGAAATGCCGATCTGAACACGCTGCATATTATTAATATAGTAGGAACCCGTCATGCCACCCCCTACGGGCAGGATATCTGCACCCGTTTCCTTGCCGACCTGTCGGCACTGTGTCCGGACACCTTGATAGTGAGCGGGCTGGCTTATGGCATTGATATCCATGCGCATCGCGCCGCCCTGCAGAATCATTTCAAGACCATAGGCGTGCTGGCACACGGACTGGACCGTATTTATCCTGCCGAACATCGGAAGACAGCCGTCAGCATGTTGGAACAGGGAGGGTTACTGACCGAATTTACAAGCGGAACCAATCCCGACAGGCAAAATTTCGTGAAACGAAACCGCATTGTAGCAGGTATGAGTGACGCCACCGTCGTTATCGAGTCCGCCGCCAAAGGGGGAGCCCTCATCACCGCCGAACTGGCGGAAAGTTATCACCGGGACTGTTTTGCCTTTCCGGGACGATGCAATGATGAATATTCCATAGGCTGCAACAATCTGATAAGGAAAAACCAGGCAGTGCTTATCACATCGGCCGAGGATTTAGTGAAGGGTATGGGATGGGAAAGCAGCCCCAAAACTGAGAAAACAGTACAACGGGAATTGTTCCCTGATTTAAGCGAGGAAGAAGAACGAATAGTAAAACGACTCGGCAAAATGCCGGAAGGATTACAAATCAACACATTGGTGATAGACACCAACATACCTGTAAACCGAATGAGTGCATTACTGTTTGAATTAGAAATGAAAGGGGTGATACGAGCACTGGCAGGAGGAGTGTACCGATTAATAATGTAACCATGTATCAATATACTCATGTACTCATTGACATACGGTAGCTGTATTGTGAACGGACACATGAGTATATTGATACATGGTCATTGCACTCCTAATTCGGCAAAGCCCATCGGACTCTCGTTTTCCACCATCCTCACTGCTTTCAGCAATACATATCTAGCCGTTACCGGAGTGAAATAAACCGATTGGAGAATCGGATTATTCTTGATATTCGAGAATTCCCCGCTGCTCACCACCTGATTCACAGCATTGGCCTCCGTGCCCACTGAAATCTCATAAGCAGCTATCAGTCCTTTGTTATACTCGCTCTGGTCGGGTAAATAATGGAAGGAAGAAACAGTCTGTTCCGTACCTAAATCTATCAAAAGCGTATTGCCATCCACAAAGCAAGTCGTGGCGGCATCTTTATCCGCACATTTTCCGGCTTCCGCCTCATCTACCTGCGGCAATGTAAACGGATACGTTTTCAGTTCTTCCGCTTTCGCAGTAAACACATCCGGGGTTTCTCCTGCATAATAAGCCTCTATATTATTGATACACAAGCAAGCACGTGATTCCGTAAAATTTATACGAAGTT
>OLRH01000923.1_pt1 | contig 15273 bp, 10 predicted proteins | sample 1672321 | NCBI WGS metagenome assembly OLRH01 (sample SAMEA3136671, study PRJEB25190) | human gut metagenome | reverse complement strand
AAACTGCGCTGGAATTGTGCGATTTCATCACAAATGAGGCGGGAAAATGGGTAACCGATCGAAGATACTTTGATCACATAAGTTCGTATAGATATAGAATCTCCTGTTTGAATGCGAAAACTACCACTCTCATCACTAACCGTACCTTGAAGGAAAGAAGAATCCGGAACAGATAACAATACTATATTAGCAAATTCCACAGGTAAACCCTGACGATCCGTAATTGAGCCGGTGATAAATTGCGCCGATCCATTGACAGCCACAAATAATAACAACATAACATTAATAAGAATCTTTTTTACTACTGACTTTTCCATATCGCTGATTATTTTTGCAATTGATTTTTCAGCAAATATAAAGTGGGTAAAAAAGCCAGTCAAACAATAGGGATAGATGTCAAGATTTGGTGATAAAACATGGAAATCTGTGCCTTATCACAAGTTTTAGGGATAAAATACAACCTAGTTTTCCTTATTAAGAAAACTCTTAAAGTCTTTTAGATAGGTACGTAAGTTTGTGCAAAATTCGATATTTGCTCATTTATAGTTAGAAATATTAATTGCACAATAAAAACCTTTGCCCTGCAGAGAAGGTAAAAAATAAGAAGTTAAAAATAAGGTCCAGACATTCCTTGGAGTATTTGGACCTCATATGCTTTATTTCACTTTAAAATAGATCTGATATGGTTCGTTACCAATCTCATTCAGCTTTTTGAAACTAATACCCGGATCCTGATTTTCTGTCCGGTAAAAGGTACGGAACTCTCCCCACTGCCGTTCGGTATCAGCAGAAAGCTCATCTTCCGGTTTCTCCGTCTCCAACTTTAAGATACGTTCTTTCTCTGTAATACCTGCCAGTACATCGGCTCCATACCGATAGGCTCCCATGGACGCATCATCCGGCAGAGGGATAAATTTTAATCCGATCGGAAGCAGTACGGTCACTTTGTCATCGTTCCTCCAAACCCTGTTTATCGCGACAAATTTCGCGGTATTATTGGTCTTTACATACAGATCATCGTTTATGTAAACCATTGCGTCTTCCCTGATCCAGTCTGGTATGCGAAGCATCAAATGAAATGGGGTGTCTTCCTGTGTATGTATTGTAAAAACATATTTTCTGAAATCAGGTTTATTCGCATAAGCACTGACTGTTTCATTTATGGTCTGTTTGGCATTGTTTTCCGAACAGGTCATCAGACTTCCGTTCATATAATCCTGATTCTGTGTAAGGCAAATCTTCCGGCCCTGCATTTCAAAAGACACTTGCGAATCGGCATACATAGTCACATACAAGTGATCATCTTCCTGATAATACAAACGATGGTTCCATGCAGCATTCGCCTGTACCATAGTTCCATGACAACAGAAGAAACTGTCTCTTTCTCCGGCCCATTCCTTCCTGCTTGCAGCTTTCATCGGCAAAAAATAAGTTAACAGACCGCCTTCCGGGCAATACGTTTGAGCCATAATACCATTCTGAACATTGTATTCAATGTAATGCATATAGGCAGGATCCTTCGTCTGCCGAAACAAAAATTCTGCCAAACGTATCATGTTATAAACGGTACAATGTTCCTGATTTTTATCACCAAGTCTTGCTTTCAGTTTTTTCATAGGTGTCCAGATTTCTCCCTGCGTCTGGCCACCTGTAGCAAAACATCCCCTGTCTATAACCGCACACTTCCAATATTGTTCAACAATATGCAGCCATTTTTCTTCTCCTGTGACCTCATACGCTTTGGCACAGCCAAGGACTTCCGGAATCGTAGTATTGGCATGCATATTTGTCAATACATCTTTTCCCTCCAATAGTGGTTCAAACAATCTGCTCCTATAATACCGCTGCATCAGAATCTTATATTTTTCCTGACCCGTAATTTCATATAAGTCTGCCCAAACCTCAAGCATACCGCCGGTTTCCATATCCAGAATATCGTCAAACTCTTCCCTGGTATATCTGCCGCTCCATCGATAAAACCAATCCGCCAGTTTATCTGCTATGGAAAGCGCCTTTGGCTGTTCCATCATTCGATATACATCGATCAGCCCCATAAAAAGCTTATGAATATTGTATTGCGGCGCCCAGATGTTCCTTCCCTTTCCTATCCAGTACAAATATTTTTCCGGAATCGGGCATACCCATTCTCCGCCGTTATCTTTTTGGCAAAGCTCCAGTTCTTTCAGAATGACTTCTGTTTTTGCTTTTAACTCTACATCTTCCGTTTCCTGATAATGCAGCGCCGCTGCCGACAACCAATGTCCCAGGAAATGTCCTCTTAGCTGGCAGCTGAGATCTTCCCAGCCTCCAAAGGCTTCTGCATCAGGTCCTCTCCCGGAATATCTGCCTGCCTCATGTAAATAGCTGCGTAATAAATAAGGAGTCTCAAGCTTCATCAAATAACGTTTGTTTGCTTCTTCACGACGGAGAAACTCACCCTCTGTCAGTATTACTTTTTTCCCTGCGATTTCTTTCATTACACACATCCCGTTTACGTAACCACGACACATCCAGCGCGTCTCATCTGTTTCAGGGCTTACCGCACGACGACACACGTCTCTACCTGTGCAAACGCTTCTGACAGATCCAATTCTTCCGTCACATCCAGCATCGGCGCTCCGTCGATATCAAAATGCACTCTGCGGATGCCGCTGCTTCTTACTCCTTCCACTCCCGGGCGTGCATGATAGGTATTCCAAACGGTGCCATCCTCGTCGGTCACATAAGCATTATGTCCGGTACCATACTCGCTTTCTACACTTCTTGCAGTCAGGATCGGATAATTTCCCTGCTTCCAGTTTTCAGGCTGTAACAAATCCTTTCCTTTTTCGATACTTAATAATCCTACTACATAAGAAGTATCGACTGCCGCTCCTGAGAAGGTCACATACAGTTTATTCTCCCGCGGAAGCGCAAAAGGTCCTTCCACTACAAAGGTATGATTGTTGGACCATCCGTAATCCGGCTTCAATAACACCACCGGGTCTGTCAATAATTTCCAGGGTTCCTGTGGATTCAGCTTTGCAATATAGAGCCACGCCCCTAAATCTTTCGGCAGAAATTGTCTCTGGGACCAGATTACATAATAATCTCCTTCCCATTCAAAACAAGTCATATCCAACGTAATTTCTTTACCCGCTTCACAAAGATCACTGCCGTCCGGACATACGACTCTCTTCGGCTCAGACCAATCTTCCTTACAGGAAGGATTTCCGCCTTCACGCAATTCCATTACATGGCTTTCTTCTTTGAAAAATTCATCCGGAGTAGCTGCATGGAAAATATAAAGCTTACCATTTATCTCATGAAACTCCGGTGCCCAGAGCAGATTTCCAACATGAGGGTAAGTCGTGGAATCCAAAATCAGTTTTTCTTCTGCATTTACCAGCTCCGGAATCGTATCCGCTTCTCTGATATAAAGCGTATGATTATCGTCCGCATCATTCGTTGCAATAAAATAATATTTATTCTTCCACTTCGCCACACAAGGATCGGCACGATAAAACGCAATCGGAAATTCAAAATGTTCCTGATGCACGTTTCCCTTTATCTTATACGTTCCCGGCACTGCAAAATCCACGGTACTCAAGTCCCAATCCACTCTTTTCGCTACCTTTGTACCATCTGTATAGAAAGCCATGGCCCGATATTTTTCCAGTTCTTCTGCACTGGATGCCTCTACCTGCTCAGGGAACTCCATACCACAGTTTACCGGCGTCAGAAGTTTTTTACGCAGTCTGTCCGCCACGCTTTCTGAAATCTCAAGGACATTCTGCGGAACAACCCCTTGAATTTCCAATTTTTCTGCTGCAGGTACTTTCATACGGTCTGCATTGCCTTCTCTTTTCTTTTCTTCCGCTTCTTCTTTCGACAGAAATCCTACTTCTGTATAATCCAAAAAGTCTTTTGTGGTAAAATAAAGAAACTTTCCTGCGCTTTCCGTATCCTCTTCTCCATCGGCGCCGATTCTTTCGGCTACTACTCCAAAACCTCCATCTTTCAATTCCAGGATCACAGGATTTTTCAAACTCCATGGTGTCAAAGAACCATCTTCATTCTCGGTTGCCTTCACAAACAGTACACCGGAATTGTGATTCAGCGCCTGGTAATTTTCACCGTCCTCACTGATCGCCAGGTGCATACTGTATGCCAGTCTCGGATCATAAATTACGCTGTCGACAGGTAAACGAGTGTAACTTAGTAAATACGCCATAACTTTCCCTCTCCTTACAATTAATCCCTATTTATTTTTCAAACTGCCAGGATAACACCTCATATTCCTCTCCATAGAAAATCATATACACATCATGTACACCTGTAATACCGGTATTCAAATTTGTCTCAAATTCTGCATAATTTGTACCGGTATTGGCATCGATGGTCAGATAGCCCAGTATATCTCCATTTAATCCATCTGCACGAAGCTGTATCACTCCAACTTCTCCATTTGCATTCTTAATCTCTGCGATCCATTTGGAAGGTGCTCCTTCCCCGAAATCCACACCCTGTACCTTAACAAAAGAACCTGTTTGGATTTTTCCGAGCGCCATGGTTCCCGAACCATAGAAATCAGTAACTGCATCTCCTGCTACTGTACTCATACCGCTCATCACTGCCACTTCCGTTGCACTATGACGCTGATAGGCATCCACATAAGATAACTGTTCTCTGCCCTGAAGGGTCTGATCTATCAGACCAATACTGCCATCCTTCTGCATGGTAAAAGAATCAATATGAGTACAGCGATACCCCTTTTCAATCCCCATATTTCCTTCCAATACTCTGGTGTGATAGGTAATATACCAATGATCCTTAAAAGAAAACACACAATGATGATTGTTTCCGCCTAATCCGAAATATTTCCCCGGATTCTCTAAAATGGTTTCTTTTATGGTGAACGGTCCCAATGGACTTTCGCTTTCCATGCACACAATTTCTCCGCTTTCGAACCCGTATTGATCTGTTCCCGCCTGATCCACATCCCAGTTGGAGCAATAGGTGTAATAATACTTATTATTGTATTTATGTATACCGGAATCCTCAAATACATAAGGCGCATCTATGATTACCGGCTCACCTGCAATGCTGATCATATCTTCTCCCAGTTCCACCACTCTGGCTGTCCCAGGATTGGCAGCCTGCCCCTCAGGAACACCTCCGCCAAAATAAAGATATGCTCTTCCGTCATCATCCACCAGAACTGCAGGATCAAAAATCCATATGACATCTGCACAATTCGGTGTATGATTGTTGATCAACGCTTCTCCTAACGGATCCTCAAAGGGTCCTGTCGGACTATCCGAAGTCAATACGCCAATCCCTCCGCCGGAATTTGCAAAATACAGGAAAAATTTTACTTCTCCATCGATTTCTTTCCATGCCGCTGCCGGAGCCCAAGAATTAGCTGCCCATTTAGCAGCTCCTTTGGAACCCGCTGCATATACTGTACCATGATCTTCAAAGTTCACCATATCCGTTGTTGAAACTACGCTGATGGTATTGATCTTTCCATAAGTATTCTCCGTTACACTTCCATCTGCATCATATTCAAAAGTATCTCCGGTCATATAGAAATAAACCCGATCCTTATAAACCATAGCGTATGGATCTGCACCAAATCTCTGAGTCATGATCGGATTGGTATTGCTCAATGATTTGTACGGCGTAATCGCCTCAATTTCATCAAACAAAGCTTCATATTCTGCTGCTTTGCTCTCTTCCATTACTTTACGGTCCGATGAATCCTCGGCAACATTTCCGCAGGCACATAAAGACCATGCACAGATCATACAACTCGCAATCCCTTTTAACGCATTGCTGGTCCTTTTTTTTCGCATATCTGCTCCTTCCTGACAGTAATTAAATGAAACGATAGAATTTGCAAAATCAAAGTTATCGCTTAAATCATACCAGATTTTGCTCTGTCCAATTCTATCTGTTTTTCTAAATCTTCTTTTCTCATGTATTTCCGGAAAATCCGTTCTAAAATTTTGTTATCCACCCACATGTAAAAGGCTGGCACAAAAATTGCAGCCGGCGGAACCAGAAGAAACAGCGCTGCCGCTGCCACAAAAATCACGAGAAGCAATAATGACCATGATTTATTCATGACCATAACCGCTATACTGTTTTTTATGATCACTTTCGTAGTATTTTCGAAACGCGCCAGATACGGAAACACGTAGATTCCCCATATCGTTATTAAGGCAATCACGATCATGATCATCAGCAGCAAAAACAATGCGTGATCCATGGTTTCCAATGACGTATACAAAATATAACAATCCATTCCGGTCACAAGATACAGGCCCAAAATAATAAGCCAAATGATGATAGCAGATTTAAAGTTTGATTTAAAGGCGCTGAAAAACTCTTTCCAGGCATATCCCCTTCTCTGCCGAACTGCCTTGTGATATGCATAGTAAAACGCAGCGGACGATGCTCCAACTGTAACGATCGGGAGACAGCATGCAATCCAAAGAATACCTAAAAGGATTGCATCGCTGGCCTTTGACATTGCAGTCATGAATTTATTATCCCAATTAAAAAAATCACTCACAATTGTTTCTCCTTTTTAAAAAACAGATCACCAAAAAGAAAAATATCCCGGATGTCTGTTACGATATAAGACTCAGAGTACATCGACCACAAAATAACTGCCACATTCACTTGCCTTCTCTTTCCTCATAAGAAAGGCTCTTAAACATGGCATATCCATCTGCCTCTTCTCCTTCAGCCACTGCATAGATACCTGCTGTACATCCTACAAACCCGCCTGCTACTTCTGTTGATAATGCGCGAATATCCACATCTTCTGCCAGAATAATCTCCCTCTTACTGTCTTTCATTCCCACAGTCGCTTTCAACTCATCTATGGCAATAGAAAGCACCACTTCTTTGTCTTCCACAACCGCGGAGCCAACACATTGATCCATTCCTTTTTCGCACAGAATTACGTCCGCTTTGCTGTCACCTACTTCAACGCGTAACTGATATTCATCACTCTGTACGACTGCAATCCCGGCTCTTCTTGCCGAAGTAAGACCATCTGTTTTCAAGCATGCTTCTACTTTACACCTGTGATGTTGCTGTCTGATGGCAATGTAAGACGGGCTCGCTTTCTCTTTCAGTGTAACAGGACTGAAATGCAGATTCAGACCTTTTTCTGTTAATTGATACATATTTTCTTCCGGATTTCTAAGGAACAAAAATTCATCTCCAAGAACTTTCATATTGGTAAAATCATATTCCCTGCTGCTTCCCGGTACACAGGTCTTAGCACCTGTTCTGTATGTGTAGGAATTTACATCCGTTTCCGGTCTCCACTCCGGCAGTTCGATCTCTACGGTATCTGTCAACATTCCTGCACCTGGATTTACAACGGGCCAGTCATTCTCCCAAACCACTTTCGCAAGGAATGTTTCCCGTCCCATCGTGGTATACCCTTCCTTGGGTCTTACTGCCAGCATAGTCATATACCACTCACCTGCAGGTGTTTCAATCAGATCTGCATGTCCTACATATTTAACAGGATAGTCACGCCCAAGATGTCTATGTGTCAAAATAGGATTGCAGAAATTATTTTCATAAGGTCCCCAGATATTTTTGCTTCTGCAAACCGTTACCGCATGATCAGGTCCTGTACCGCCTTCTGCGTGCATGATATAGTAATACTCGCCTTTTTTATACAGATGAGGACCTTCCGGCCATACGATATTTTTCATGGCGCCATTCCACACATTTTTGTGTTCACCCACCAGTTTCATGGTTTTTACATCAAGTTCCTGGATCCATATATACCAGTCACCATCATATTTACAGCCTTCCGGATTGGGATGAGTACCAATATAATAACATTTTCCATCCTCATCAAAGAACAGACTTGGATCGATGCCGTCTGCTCCCTCAATATAATATGGCTCAGACCATGGTCCTTCCGGATTTGATGCTGTTACGATATAATTGCCGCCATAAGACACATTCGTACAGATTACATAAAAAACGCCTTCATGATACCGGATCGTGGGCGCAAACAATCCTGCGGAGTGCCCTGCCTCTTTCAAAGGCAATTGAGATTTTCTGTCCATCACATTGCCAATCTGTTCCCAATGTACAAGGTCTTTGCTGTGCATGAGAGAAAGCCCGGGAAAATAAGCAAACGTTGAATTGATCAAATAATAATCTTCTCCCACTGCACAAATGGAAGGATCCGGATAAAATCCTGGCATAATAGGGTTTTTTGCAATTACTGTCATGAAAATTTCTCCTTAACTTCAAGAAAAGGGGCACCCAGAAACACCCCCTTTCAATTTATTTATTTGCTTCTTCCAGATAAGACGCCCAGGTATTTCTGATTGCCTCAGCCGCCTGTGCCGGAGTATTATCTTTGCTGATACCCCAGAGTAAATCTGCACCAAGATCCAGATTCGGGATCATATTATTGTAGGTGACTCTTCCGTTTTCCATCAATCTTGTGATCGTCAAGTCAACAGACTCTGTATCTCTGAAAGAATCATAATATCCTGACAACGCATCGTTATAATCTTCATATCCAGGAACCGGATCTGTATAAAGATCATAAGCAAATGCAATCTTCCATGCTTTCTCGGCATCATAGCAAGCCGGGATTACATACACGTTGTCGCTGCGGATGTTGGTATAGTCATCTGCTGCAGGTCCTTTCGGGAAGCACACAAAACCGAAATCGTCTTCCATGTTCGCCCAGTCACCGCTTGCCTGATAAGCTTCACCGGCGATAAAGGCGCCTTTGCCATTCTGGAATGCTTCTACCCAGTAATCCCATTCGCTTCCCTCAGGCTGCGGATAGTCATAGGTGTCCAGCATTCTAAGAGCCCAGTTTAATGCATCTAGCGTCTCATTGGATTCCAGATCATTGTAATATTTTCCATTTTCATCCATAGCGATGTAATCGCCATAATTGGATGCAACAGCTTCATTATAGAAGGTGGAACGAAAATTAACCATTGCATAACGGTCAATCACACCATCGTTATCGGTATCCGCCTGAACCTGTGAACAGAGTTCTTCGAATTTATCCCAGGTCCATTCTCCATTTTCCTGTAATTCGTAGATGGAATCTGCTGTAATTCCGGCTTCCTCCAATAATCTCTTATTAAAGTATATGCCGCCTTTCGGTTCTGGAGCAATACCTCTCATACCATAAATCGCATCACCCTTAGACATCACTTCATGAACACCGTTTGCCTGCCATTTCTCTTCAGAGAAATCCAGACAGTCCAGCGTAGACAAGTCATACATTAAACCGCTGTTCAGTGCAGCTACTAATTCGCTGCCCGGGCGAAGCGCAAATACATAATATTCATCTCCACCGCTGGTCGCATAATTTAAGAAATCTTCAGGAGTTGAACCCCAGTCGGAAATAGCCATTTCTTTGATCGTAAAGTTATACGTTTCCTGAATCCAGTCGCGATATTCTTGACGTGCCTCTTCATAAGCGTTGTTCGGTTCTTCTTCTTCGCTTGGAGTCCACCAGTCACGGATGACAACTTCAATTCCTCCCAAATCAATAGGATTTCCTTCATCATCAGTAATGACCGTATACTTTTCAGAATCATCTGACTCTTCCGAAGATGTACTGCTCTGAGGAGCATCATCGGTGTTCTCTCCGCAGGCAACCATAGATACTGACATTGCAGTTACAAGCGATGCTGCGATTAATTTCTTTACAAATCTGCTTTTCATTTTTTTCCTCCTTTTTTCTTTATATGATTCCTTTTTCATTCACCTGCACTTTCTGGGACAGCAAGTTCCTTTCAGGAATAATATACAAAATAGTTCTTTGCGTTTTACATCTTAATACCCGAAGTGCTTAAGCTTTCCACAAAACCTTTCTGTGCAAAGAGATATAAAATCAGCAACGGTACAATTACCATCAAAGTACCTGTAGATGTAATACAGTTTGTATATCCGATAGATGCTCCTGCCGGATTTCCCAAGGTATTTACAATATAAAAATCCAGCCGGTCCGCGATCATCGCTAACTGCGTTGAAAGAAGTTTTATATTGCCCAGGAACATCTTGGAATAAAATTTATCTGTCCACTGCCATACGAACGCAAACAGGAAACAGGATGTTAAAATCGGTTTGGCATCCGGAAGCATAATTCTTACGAATGTCTTCAAGGTGCCGCATCCGTCCACGTATGCCGCCTCTTCCAATTCCTTAGGAATATTGCGGAAGTACTGGCGAATCATAAATATGTACAACCCGTTTTTCAATCCCATACACCCTGCACTCATCAGATAATATGGCAACACCGAATCTCTCAAATTCAAACTCGATCCTGTCACGGCCTCTATAATTCCAAACAGATCAAAATATCTGAAATGCAGATATAAGGATGTTGAAATAGTCTGAGGCGGTACGACAATGACCAGCATAACACATAAGAACCAGAACTTCTTCAGCGGAAAATCAAATCTGGCAAAACCATAACCTACCAGTGTACATACTGCGATCTGCAGAACAGCTATTGTCAGCGAGACCACAATCGTGTTTATGATCGAAGTCCCATAGGACATAAACTGTGCAGCCAGTTCATAATTTGCTTTCGTAAAATGTTCCGGTATCGCAATGATCATAGGATTATACAAATCTTCCTCTGCCATAAAACTGATAGAAATTTTATTCAGTATAGGCTGTAAGATCATAAAACACATACCGAATAACAAAGCTGCTCTTGCAATTTTATAGACAATATTTCGCACAGTCTTTTTTAATAAATACCCCTGAGATCTTCGATTTCTTTCCCAGAAACCTATTGTTTGATATGCTGTTTTTGTCTTCTTACTCATAGTAGTAAACCCCCTTTGAGATAATGAGTGAGCTTATGCCTATGATGACCATAACGATCAGGAAATACACCCACGCCAGGGCCGATGAATATCCATAGTTGATCTGAACGATCATTTCATCACTTATCTTTTCCATTACCGCATTATCTGACCTCATACAGAAATCTATGATGGTATAAATCCAATTTACCAAAAACAGAGAACTGATCATTGGGAACGTGATCTTCCACAGACTTTCCCATTTCGTACATCCTTCAATTGCAGCCGCTTCATACATACTTTCTGAAATTGTCTGCAATCCTGACAGGAAAATAATAATCTGAATACCCGAAGCAATAGCTACATCATAGATACCATCCACAATATCGAAGACAACCTCAAAGATTTTGGAACCCATACCGGAAGTCATCAGTATATCCTGAATGGCTACCGTAATACTGTTGCTGGAGCCATTTTCCTGGATCATATCCTGCACACTGGACAATAATGCATTATTGGATTCCACCCCGAGTATAACGCCGGAAGAAAGGATCACAGGCAGGAAGAAGATTGCTCTTACAAAAGCACGTCCCTTGAATTTCTCATTTAAGATCATTGCCACAAAGAAACTAAATACCATAACAGCCAGTGCATTGATACACATGCTTCCAATTTCTTCTACCAGCATCTGATTAAATTCCGGATCCACAGTAAACGCTCTGATATAATTTGATAATCCTGCAAAAATATTTTTAAAACCACCCGAATCTACTTCCACATTACAAAAGCTCATGTAAAGCGACTGAAAAAAAGGCTTTACCATAAACATTGAAAATCCCAGAATAAACGGCATGATAAACAAGTATCCGGATATTGCCTTACGCCTTTGAAGACCCCTCAATTTCTTCTGTTTCTTCATAGTCAAATCCTTTCTAATCTTCCAATAAATCTTGTTTCGGTTTATCGAACCACAACATAATCTCTTGCAGGAACCACAGTTCCATCGTCTGCCTGCAGCTCATCATAACTGTAATTTACATAAACCTTCGTGCCGTCCTCGTAAATCGTACAAGTCAGTTCACTCGTTACATACTCATGTCCCACCATCTTCTGGTTAAATGTGTGACCCAATTCCTCATTGTATCGAGTATATATCTCCAGCATTTCATCATGCCATGCGGAATAATCTGCACCAAAATACTCTGTATATAGCGTATTCTGTAACTCAAATGCTGATTCTTTCATAAAAGTAAAAGCTAAACCGGCTCCATACTCCGCAGAATTCAAAAGCTCGTTCTGTGTATTCTGTGTCAAATTGAGCGCTTCTCCGGTATAATTGACATAGCCATGAATTGCCAGCTGATAAAATGGAATTTTCTTATCAATGATCGAATATTCGGTACCTTCCAGATCCATATTTGTGACCATATCCGCATAAGCAACTGCATAATCATTGCCCATATTGATCATTATATCCGTTCCATTATCATCAAGGCTCTTCAGCTTTTCTGCCTGCTCTTCCATTGCCATCTGTCTGCTGGTAGGATCTTTCTGGTAAAAATCAGAGGATAATTCATAGCCTATATCACTAAAAGAAACACCTGCGTGATAACCATTTGCGGCATCTGCCAGATTATCCATCATTTCATATACCAGATCAGCCTTTAACAGATAGAACGGATCTCTGTCTTCTTCTGCCTTTTCGTAAGTGACTGTGTCATACACATTCAATTTCGCGCTCTCTTTGCTTACAAATTTCGCTGCATCTGTATAAACAAAGAATCCATCCGTGATACCACTGTCCATCGCATAATTTGTAATGCCATTGAGATAAACGGCAATGCCCTTTTCTTCTGCTGAATCGATCATGTTCTGCAAATCCTTTTTGCTTCCCAGATCAGAGATCAGATTCACCGAATCCAGCATTTTCTGCTGTACTCCGCCATTCATCCAGCCGGACAGCTTCACAGACATATTACTTAAACCTTCCCCATAAAGTTCTTCCACCATCTCCTGGGCTTCTTTGTATGTGGTCAGTTCCAACGGACTGGACACCGGAACACCAAATACCTGTTTGACTTTATCTACCGCTCCGATAATTTCTAAAGCTACCGGAGTTTCTGTATCGTCATTCACCGTAAGGTAATCGCCATACTTATCTTTCAGATAACTGCGATAGTCCTCCGCCATATCTACATAGTCCCCGGAATCAATAAAGCTGTATCTCTGTACGATTCCTTCCCCCTCGGCAGTTCCATCTTCGTATACGAACATGGACTGCGTACTTCTGTCTGAAACATCGTACTGTTCCCTGTGCAATACAGAATATACTGCATTCACATAATTGTAACTGTGGCTTCTTCCACTGATATCCGCCTGAATGGATGCATACGGCACCCCATCTTCAAGCATACAGATAAAAGAGGAATCATTTTTCGACTCGCCAAAAACATTGAAATAGGTTCGCGTATCATGAACAACGGCGTCTCTGTCCTGTCCCATATCCCAGCCATATACATTTGAATAATAACTGTTTTGGCTGGTCTTACCGTTATTAAATTCGATCAGTGCGCCACCGCCTTCGGGCACAAATAAGAAACCTTCATCTGTTGTTCCGGACGCTCCAAAATAAGGAAGCACGCTCAAATAATAGATGGGATAATCCTCTTTATATTCCAGATCGTCAAATGGGACCTCCACGATCAGATCATCTCCGTCCAAACGGTAAATCACACTTACATTAAATACCGATTTTTCTGAGACTTTTTCCTGCTTGTCTTTTTCCTTGTCTTCCACATACTCTTCATAGGTATACCCAGCTTCTTCAAAATACTGCTGCAGTTTTGTTTGAATACTGGCTTTTACATTATCACGCAGGACATAGATCACCGTAGTCTCCATCGATGGATAACGTGCTGTCAATTCATCTTTTGCAGCCTTATCACTCTTGCTAAGATCGTTGATGTCCAATTTCTTATAATATTCGCCAATCATAAGGCTTTCTCTCTGCCCCATTTTGCTCAAATATTCTTCCATACGATCCTCTTCCATAACAAGAGGAACCACATATTCCTGTTCCAGATCACCGATAGAATAATTCACCTTGATATAGCCATCGCCGGTTTCAATCTCATAAATACCTTTTGCAATACTGTATTCATAGTTATCAAGAAGGGCATCTACACCATTCTGAGTGCTATAAGTTAAAAGCACTGTGGACTGCAGTTTATTTTTTTCAATCTCAAGGGCCGCACTGTCTTCTGCAGCTCCCTCCGGATTGGAAGTCCATGTTTCTCCGGTCTCTTTCATCGTAACAGAAAACTGAGTAGTAAGAGAATTCATGGAAAACAGCAATTTATCATTTTCCAGAGTAATCTCCGTTTCCTCCCCTTCATATCCGTTTACTCTGACAACCTCTTCCGGTTCTGCTTCTCCCTGCGAAAAACTGATGACCAAAACACCTATCAGGATAATAGCAAGGATAATGAACGGAACGATCAGACTCTTTAACTGCCTGAAAAGCGCAGCCTGAAATTCTGCCTTTCTAACTGATTTTTCTTTCTTCATGTCTCTTCTTCCTCCAACCTGCTACATTCTGAATAGAATCTCACGTATCAAAGATATGAAATATGACACGCCCTGGCTAATCATACTGAAAAAAATCAACAGAATAAAAACCATTACAAGCATTGCAAAGATGGTTGCTATGGTAAATAGCACTGTTTTACTCACCGAATATTCATGGATCTGCATCATGGCTGATATAATCAGCAAGGCTGCCCATACAATTGATAATCCGCTCAGTACCGTGTAGAACGCACCTTCATCCACAGTTACCATATTGCTTAAAATAATCAGTGGAAATTGAATGAGCGGATATGGCGTTAATGCATAACAAGTTGCCATATATATCTGATTCAGACGTCCCTTACCATTAAACAACGTTGTCAATGCCCAGTTTCCCACACACCAGAGAGCAAGAGGAAAAACGATACTCGCTATATGGATCAGCAGATTTTCCTCCGGCCAATATACCTGATTAAACAGGAAACTTGTATACTGCAACTTAAATAGATTAGCAAGCAATGTTAAAAGCAATATGGTATTTGCCGCTGCTATGGATCCTCTCTTTTCATGAGTCAAATCCCAAAATCCATCCAACGGATGTGTAATGCAATATAGGGCAAACTTCAATGTTTCCAAATAATGTTCATACGTTTCCTTTTTTTTCAGTGAAGCTAACATGCCTGCCTCCGTTCTGTTTTTCATATCCTATTGCTTATAATCTCTAAAGATATCTGCCTGATCAATTTCATGCTTGATCGCTTTTATTTTACCCACCAATAACGGGATACAAAGCACTGCGAATACTATGATAAAAATAACACCGATATGCTCTTCTACCCATTCCTTACGATACTGCTTAAATGCCTTTGAATAGTTTTCATCGTCCCATTTC
>OLRH01000918.1_pt1 | contig 15292 bp, 15 predicted proteins | sample 1672321 | NCBI WGS metagenome assembly OLRH01 (sample SAMEA3136671, study PRJEB25190) | human gut metagenome | reverse complement strand
CGATAAATTCAGTATTGACGATATATTGGCTGAAATCGGCAGTGACAATGACGTAGCGGCGCGGTGGCGGGCATTGCGGCGGGCACGGTGCAGGGACTCTCCACGGCGGGGCTTTCGTATCTCTCCGGCGCATACGGCCTCGGCGGGCTGATGGCCGGCGTGTTCTCGCCACTCGGCAAATTCGCCGTGGCGGTGGCGTTCGTCATTTCAAACGGCATCGCATCCTTGCAGGTGAACAGCACTTCGCAGGTGTTTTACGGCGCGGTGGAGGTGGCCGCGGCCTCCATTTTATACATGCTTTTGCCGCAGAGCCGACGGCTTTCCAATTTATTCACCGCGCACGGGGACAGGCTGCCGGGCGATTCTCTTAGAAAAAACGTTATTTTGCGTCTGCGGTATACGGCGGAAGCCATGCGCAGCGCATCGGATTCCGTAGATCGCATCTCGGAAAAGCTGGAGACGACCGCGGCGGCTGACCTGCCGCATGTGTACGGCCGCGCGGCGGAGAAGGTTTGCACCGGGTGCAGCCAGTGCGCAGTGTGCTGGCGCAAAAATCGCGACGAGACGCAAAAAACGTTCTCACGGCTTTCGTATCCGCTGCGGGAGCGCGGCAAAATCGAACGCAGCGACTTTGATGTGCCGTTTTTGACACGCTGCAACCGTGCCATGGAGCTGAGAGACGCCGTAAACGGCGAATACCGCGAGCTTTTGGCAAAAGAAAGCGCCCGTATGCGCGCCGAACAGGTGCGCGCCATCGTCGAAGAACATTTCCGCTCCACGGCGCAGATGCTCGGCGACATGGCGGAGGAATTCGAGCAGTACCAGCGCTTTGATGAGGACAGTGCAGAGCAGGTGCGCGAGGTCTTGCGCCACCGCGAGCTCACGCCGATTGAAGTCTGCTGCCGCATCGATAAATTCGGCCGCATGACGATTGAAGCAAACATTTGCCGCACACACGGGGTGCACATCAACAAAGGGCAGCTGACACGCGAGATCTCCGGCGCGTGCGGGCGCACGTTCACGCAGCCGAGCGTGACGGCGGCGGGCGATACCTTAAAGCTGCAAATGTGCCAGAAGCCCGTTTATGCCGTGCAGCGCGGCTTTGCGCAGCACGCAGCAAACGGCGCGTCTCTCTGCGGCGATTGCGCCGAGGCGTTCACGGACGGCAGCGGGCGGTATATCTCGGTTTTAAGCGACGGCATGGGCACGGGCGGCCGGGCAGCTGTGGACGGCACAATGACCGCGGGTATGGCGCAGTCGCTCCTTAAAGCCGGTATCGGGTTTGAGAGTACACTGAAGATGATCAACTCCGCCATGCTCGCAAAGGGCGGGGAGGAGTCGCTTGCAACGCTGGATGTTGCGTGCATCGATCTCTTTACGGGGCACGTCTCCCTGCGCAAGGCGGGTGCTGCGGGCACGGTGCTGCGCAGGCGCAAGAAGACGGAGTATCTGGAAGCCAAAAGCGTGCCCGTGGGCATTCTGCCGGAAATCGCCTTTGCCCGCAGCGAAAAAGACCTCGATGCGGGCGATATGCTCGTCATGGTCTCGGACGGCGTGACGGCTTCCGGCACGGAGTGGCTGTGCGACCTCATTGCAAACTATGAGGACGACGACCCGCAGGTGCTTTCCGAGCGCATTGTGGAGCGCGCCGTAAAAGACCGCGCAGACGGGCACGAGGACGACGTAAGCGCCGTGGTGCTCCTTATCGAATGACGTACAATTCAAAAGTTCTCCCTGAAATCTGTGTAAGATTACCATTAAATAGCCCAGTAGAGTATGGTATACTTATACAAGCTTATGAGATACATCGTCTCAATATTTGAGCAATTTATGCAAAAGAAGGGAGTAACTCATGAATAAAAGAGCAAGCGGTGTACGGATGCACGTTTCTTCCCTGCCCGGCGTGCCGAACGGCAACTGGGCGTTCCGCGTCACGCAGGAGCAGCTCGACGGCATCGACAAAAAGTGGCTCAAAGAATTAAACGACGTCTATTACAGAAGCAAATAACAGCAAAAGGCCGGCGGGTTTCCGTCGGCTTTTGTCTTGCAAATTTCTAACGTGCTGATATAATGGGGAAGAGAAAAGTTCCTTTTGGGAGGAAAATAGTATGATCGATATGAAAAAAGCATTGCAGAACATTGACGACGTGATCGAAAAGGGGCCGTACAAAGACACGTGGGCGTCCCTTTCAAGCTGGCAGACGCCGAAGTGGTATCAAAAGGCGAAGTTCGGCATTTTCATCCACTGGGGCGTGTACAGCGTGCCGGCGTTTGACAGCGAATGGTATCCGCGTAACATGTACATAGAGGGCTCCAAGGTCTACGAGCACCATATTAAAACCTACGGTGCACACAAGGATTTCGGCTACAAAGATTTCATTCCGATGTTTAAGGCGGAAAAGTTTGATCCGAACGCATGGGCTGCGCTTTTTAAAAAGGCGGGCGCAAAATACGTTGTGCCGGTGGCGGAGCACCATGACGGTTTCCAGATGTACCGCTCAAATATTTCGCACTGGAACGCTTACGAGATGGGCCCGAAGCGCGATATAGTCGGCGAGCTGAAAGTGGCCGTGGAAGCGCAGGGCATGACGCTTGGGGTATCCTCGCACCGCATTGAGCACTGGTTCTTCATGAGCAACGGCAAAAAGTTTGAGAGCGATATGCCGCAAAACCCGGACCGCGACGACCTCTATTGGCCCTCCATGCCCGACCCGGAGAATTTCGATGCCATCGACGGCAAGCCCTCTGCAGAATTCATGGAAGACTGGCTTGTGCGCACGTGCGAACTCATCGACAATTATCACCCGAAAATTCTCTATTTTGACTGGTGGATTCAGCAGGAGGCGGCAAAGCCGTACCTCAAAAAAGCGGCGGCGTACTATTATAATCGCGCTGCGGAATGGGGCGAGGAGGTTGCCATCGATTATAAATTCGACGCGTACATGTTCGGCACGGCGGTGCCGGATATTGAGCGCGGGCAAATGGCGGACATCAAGCCGTATTTCTGGCAGACCGATACCGCCATTGCGCTGAATTCCTGGTGCTACACGGAAAACAACGACTTCCGCCCGGCGGGGGACATCATCTGCGACCTTGTGGACATCGTCAGCAAAAACGGTGCGCTGCTTTTAAACGTAGGCCCGAAAGCGGACGGTACCATCTCCGATGAGGACACCGCTGTGCTGACTGCCATCGGCGACTGGATGCAGGTGAACGGCGAAGCAATTTATGACATGCACGTGTGGAGGACGTTCGGCGAAGGCCCCACAAAGGTGCAGGACGGCGGCTTTTCCGACGGCGTGAAAAAGAACTTTACGGGCGAGGATTTCCGCTTTACGGCAAAGGGAGATACGCTCTTTGCCATCGCGCTGAAGGCGAACGACAACGGCGAATACCACATTCACTCCCTGCGTATGCAGGAGCACACCGCCGGTACGGTGTACCACGGTTTAGTCGAGAGCGTTTCGGTGCTTGGCACAGACGATGCACCCGCGTGGACGCGCGACGAAAATGGGCTGCATATCAAGACGAACTACACGTCCGATAAGCCGATCACATTCAAGATTAAATTAAACTAAAATCACAAAACAAAAAGCAGAGTGTTCGGATTGAGCACTCTGCTTTCGTTATTTTATGCAGTTATTCGGAGATATACTCGCGTACGCGGAACTTGGCGCCGGCATTTTCGCACAGCTTGCGGCAGGCTTCAATGTCCTCTGCGGGCATGGTGCTGACGACCGTCATCACCACATGCGGCACGTTTTTCACGGCTTCTGCCGTAAAATGCAGCATGGCATCAAACGCCTCGGGGCCGTATTTCGAGTGACATACCGCATCGTACTTTTCGGCGGTCGGCGCGTTTAAGCTGATGGACACAATGTCCAAAAGCCCGTGCATTTCCGGCGCGGCGTTGCGCCCGGTGATGCAGTCTGCAAGGCCGTTCGTGTTGACGCGCAGGGTGTAATTGCCCATTTCTTTTAAGCGCGCGGCAAGCCAAAGCATGTCGTCCCAGCGGCAGGCAGGCTCGCCGTAGCCGCAGAAGACAATCTCCGCGTATGAATTGAGGTCGCGCTTTTTAAGGTCGGCTAAGATTTCCTCTTTTGTCGGCTCCGCGCCCTCGTACCAGAGGTTATCCGCGTACAGGCTGCCCGTGCTGTTGTTGCGCAGGCAGAAGTCGCATGCGTTCGGGCACTGGTTCGTGACGTTGATGTAGAGGTTATCGCCGTATTCATACGTGATGGTCAAGATGATCGCTCCTTTCATTTTGCGGCGCTCGGCAGCGTGATACCGAAAAGGCGGCAGGCGTTTTCGCAGGCGGTTTCCAAAACCTCCTGCGCCGTGATGCCGCGCACTTCGGCAATCTTCGCCGCGTCGTAGGGGATCATGGAGCTGTCGCAGCGCTTGCCGCGGAATGGCACGGGCGCCATGTAGGGCGCGTCCGTTTCGGTCAAAAGGCGGTCGAGCGGGATGGCCTTTGCCACATCTATGCTGTGGCGCGCGTTTTTAAACGTCACAACACCGCCAAGGCCGATGTACATGCCGAGCTTTACGGTCTCCTGTGCTAATTCCGCACTGCCGGAAAAGCAGTGCACGACGCCCTTCGGCTTGTATTTCCGCAGAATGTCCATCATATCGCCGTGGGCCTCGCGGTCATGGATGACAACGGGCAGGTCGTGTTTTTTCGCGAGCTCCAGCTGGGCGATAAGCACCTCTTTCTGCTTTTCGCGCGGGCACTCGTCCTCCCAGTGGTAGTCGAGGCCGATCTCGCCGACGGCGACGATCTTCGGGTGGGAAAGCAGCGCTTCCACGTCCGAAAGCCAGTTATCGGGCAGGTCGTTTGCGCACTCCGGGTGGATGCCGACTGCACCGTAGATATAATCGTATTTTTCACAGAGCGCCACGGTTTCTTTGAGGCTTTCATAATCGGCTGCCATATTGATGACCGCAACGACGCCCTTTTGCGGCAGTACGGAGCCGAGCAGCTCGTCACGGTCGATGTCGAACTGCTCGCTGTCGTAATGTGCGTGGGAATCAAATATCATAGAGATTTTCCTTAGCGAATTTTGGAGCCTGCCGGGGTGCCGTCCACAAATACGACGCGCACATCGTCCTCGCCTGCGTCTGCCGCAAGGATCATGCCCTGGCTTTCCACGCCGCAGAGCACGGCGGGCTTCAGGTTCGCGACGACGATGGCGGTGTGACCGATGAGGTCTTCCGGCTTATACCACTTCGCGATGCCGGACGCGACCGTGCGGGGTGTGGAGGTGCCGTCGTCGAGCGTGAGCTTCAAGAGCTTCTTTGCACGCTTGATCGGCTCGCAGGCAACGACCTTTGCGGCGCGCAGCTCAACCTTTGCAAAGTCTTCAATATGGATCTGGGCAAGACCCTCAATTTCCTTCTTCGGCTCTTTCTTCGGAGCGTACTTCGCTTCCACAGCGGCAATCTTCTCGTCCATCTCCTTCGGATCGATACGGGCGAAGAGAATCTCCGGCTTGTCTGTTACCTTACCCCCATTCGGGTAAACGCCGAACGTATCGAGCGTATCGTATGCGCGCAAGGTCGTGCCAAGCTGTGCGACGATCTTCTCTGCGGTGTCCGGCATAAACGGTGTGAGGAGCGCCGCGCCGATCGTGATGCTTTCCACAAGATTATAGAGAACGGTGGAAAGTCTGTCGGCTTTCGCTTCGTCCTTTGCAAGCGCCCACGGCATCGTTTCGTCAATGTACTTATTGCAGCGCTTGAAGAGCGTGAAGATTTCGGAAATGGCATCTGCCACGCGCAGTTGATCCATCTTCGTCTGCACGCTGTTCTTTGTGGCGAGCACAACGCTCTTTAAATCGTTATCGACATCTTCTACGACGTTTTTGTTCTCTACAACGCCGCCGAAGTACTTGTTTGTCATGGAAATGGTGCGGTTTACAAGGTTGCCGAGCGTGTTTGCAAGGTCGGAGTTCGTGCGTTCGATCATCAGATCCCACGTGATGGTGCCGTCGGATTCAAACGGCATCTCATGCAGGACAAAATAGCGCACCGCGTCTACGCCGAAGAGGTCCACAAGGTCTTCTGCGTAAATGACGTTGCCCTTCGATTTGCTCATTTTGCCGCCGTTCATCAGAAGCCACGGGTGACCGAACACCTGCTTCGGCAGCGGCAGGTCGAGCGCCATGAGGAAAATCGGCCAGTAGATGGTGTGGAAACGGATGATGTCCTTGCCGATGAGGTGCAGGTCTGCCGGCCAATCACGCTTGAACTGCTCGGTGGAGTTGCCGTCGCAGTCATAACCGATGCCGGTGATGTAGTTTGTGAGCGCGTCGAGCCAAACATACACGACGTGCTTGTCGTCAAAATCAACCGGAATGCCCCACTTGAAGGAGGTTCTGGAAACGCAGAGATCCTGCAGGCCGGGCAGGAGGAAGTTGTTCATCATTTCCGTTTTGCGCTGCGGCGGCTGAATGAACTCCGGGTGCTTATTGATGTAGTCGATGAGGCGGTCTGCATACTTGCTCATCTTGAAGAAGTACGCTTCTTCCTTTGCGGGCTTGACCTCGCCGCCGCAGTCCGGGCACTTGCCGTCGACAAGCTGGGACTCGGTGAAGAAGGACTCACACGGCGTGCAGTACATGCCCTCGTAGTGGCCCTTATAAATATCGCCCTGCTCGTAGAGCTTTTTAAAGATTTTTTGTACCTGTTTTTCGTGGTAATCGTCCGTGGTGCGGATGAATTTATCGTAGGAGGTGTTCATCACGTCCCAGTTCGCCTTGACAATCTTCGCGACGTTGTCGACATATTCCTTCGGGGTGATGCCGGCGGCGTTGGCCTTTTCTTCAATCTTCTGGCCGTGCTCGTCCGTGCCGGTCTGGAAGTAGACATCGTAGCCCTCCATGCGCTTATAGCGCGCAATGCTGTCGGCGAGCACGATCTCATACGTGTTGCCGATGTGCGGGCGGCTGGAGGTGTAGGCGATAGCCGTCGAAATATAATACTTCGGTTTACTCATGGGTGGATCATTCCTTTACAATGTATTTTCAAGGGGTTAATTTTTTCTACGGTTGAATGTATTCAACTGAATAGTACGGCGGAAAGTGCCGAGAGGATCATCAGCCCGGCCAAAATCGCCGCGCCGATGCGAATGATGAGCTTGCGTTGCTTTTCGGTTTTCATAGAAAGCTCCTTTCGCGGGTGCAGGGCATGCCTGTACGTGTACCCTTTATTTTACCATTCTTTTTTTCACCTGTAAACCGCTAATTGACTTTATTTTCCGCCGCGGTTACAATAAAAGCGGAAATACTTTTGAAATGAGGGAAAAACCCGATGCAGTTTTTAAATACAGAAGAAAAACCGCGCCGCGCGGCGGTCATCAACGATCTTTCCGGTGCGGGAAAATGCTCGCTTACGGTGATGCTGCCGGTGCTGTCCGCCTTGGGGTGCGAGACATCCGTGCTGCCGACGGCGGTGCTTTCCACACACGGAGGCTTTAAAGATCCCGTGTATCGCGATTTGACGGACGATATGCTGAAAACGGCACAGCACTGGAAGCGCGAGGGGGCCGCGTTTGAGGGCATCTGCTCCGGGTACCTCAGCAGCCGCGAGCAGATTGACACTGTGCGGGAAATCTTCGAGCTGTTTACGGACGAACACAGCCGTCCGCTGCGCCTTGTAGACCCCGTGATGGGCGACAACGGCACACTGTACGGCATTTTCAATAAAGAAACGGCGCAGAGCATGTCGAGGCTTTGCGAAAAAGCGGACATTTTAACGCCGAACATGACAGAGGCGTATTGCCTTTTACACGAGCCGTTTAAGGACGGGCCGTATGACGAAAAGGAGCTTAAAAGAGTAATGAAAGCCCTTTCCGACTTTGGGCCGAAGATCGTCATTCTGACGGGTGCGTATACGGACGGGGAGAAAATCGGCGCGGCGTGCTACGATAGGGAAAAAGACGAGACGGCGCTGGTGCTTTCCGACCGCGTGCCGGGCAAATACCACGGCACGGGGGATATTTTCGCGGCCGTGATGCTGGGGGCGATGTTAAACGGCAAAACGGTAAAGGAAGCCTGTGCCGCCGCCGTGCGGTACACCGCAAAGTGCATAGAAGAAACGAGAAAAGCATGCGGTGACAACACCATTTGGGGCGTGAAATTCGAAAAATGTCTGCCGTTTTTGATGCACGATGTGCTCACGGAGAACGACGAATAAAGTCTTTTGTCAAGTTTTCTTCAGAAAACTTGCGGGTTCTTAGGGCAGCGCTCTAAGTCGCTTTCAACAGAAAGCGAAATCTTATTGCCTAACAAAAAACCAGGAATGGTAGAAAGCAATGTTTTGCATTGCTTGAATAGTCCGGGGGACTGTGTAGCCTAGGAAACCCAGTTGCATAGGTTCCCTGAAAGGGCGGCTCAATGCCGCCCTTTTTATATAGCTGTGAGCATGCGTTGATGCGCGTTATCTCTTCCTTTTCCTCAATCAGAAGGAGCCTGAAATTAAATAAAAACCGTCGGACATCGCAGGACATCAGAGGACATTGTAGGACATCGGAGGACATGAATTTGAAAAGTTTCCCTTTTGAGGGAAACTTTTCTGCGTTTTTGGGGGTATGGGTGAAGAGATAAACGGGCGGACGAAAAAACGAACGCCGTTTGGCGCTTCAAAACTTTCAGAGAGGATGTGGAACATGGTGAACGAAACGGCGAAGGAGGGCTTTCGCAGATTGGCGTTCGGCGGCATTCATGATGCCGTAAGGCTGCTCTTTTGCGAGGACGTGAACCCACGCACGCTGAAAAACATGGATCTGTTCGCCGTCTCCGAAATTCGCAGACCGAAAAACGGCGGCATGGAAATTCGGTTTTTCGACCGGATCGAAGCGCTGCGGCTCCTCAGCGAGCTCGAGACGAGCGGGACGGGTGCACAGGCGCTGCTCTCCGCCATTGAAAGCGGTGCGGCGGCACTGAAAGACGGGGATAAGCCGTGACGCCGTTTTCCGAAAAGCAGATGCAGGTCTTATGCTGGTGGGGCGAAAAAAGCCCGCACCGGGATAAGCTTGCCGTCATCTGCGACGGCGCGGTGCGCAGCGGCAAAACCACCTGTATGGGGATATCTTTTTTTCTGTGGGCGATGGCACGCTTTCAAAATACGAGCTTTGCGGTGTGCGGCAAAACGATCCGTTCTGTGCGGAGAAATGTGGTCGCGGAGCTTATACCAAAGCTAAAGTCTATGGGCTTTTCCATGCGCGTGCGGCAGGCAGAGAACGAGATTATCCTATCGTATCAGGGCAGAGAAAACCGCTTTTACCTTTTCGGAGGACGAGATGAATCGAGCGCGGCGCTCATTCAGGGCATGACGCTCGGCGGCGTTTTGTTTGACGAGGTTGCGCTGATGCCGCGCTCTTTTGTGGAGCAGGGCATTGCGCGCTGTTCGCTGAAAAACGCGAAGCTGTGGTTCAACTGCAACCCGGAGCATCCGCAGCACTGGTTTTACCGCGAGTGGATTTTGAAAGCCGAGAGCCGAAACGCGCTTTACCTGCACTTTACGATGGAGGACAACCCGTCGCTCAGTGAAGATGTGCGAAAGCGCTACCGAACAATGTTTTCGGGTGCGTTTTACAGCCGGTTTATTGAGGGCAAGTGGACGGCGGCGACGGGACTGATTTACCCGTTTGCGCTTGACCTCCTGTGCGAAGTGCCGAAAGCGGACTTTGAGCGGTACGCGGTGTCCATCGATTACGGCACGGTAAACCCGACCTCCATGGGCCTTTGGGGGCTTTTGTGCGGCGTGTGGTACCGCGTAGACGAGTATTACTTTGACGCGCGGCTTGAAAACACGCGGCGCACGGACGAGGAGCACTTTAAGGGCTTTTTGGAGCTCATTCGCGGCAGAACGCCCGATGTGATTGTATGCGACCCCTCGGCGGCGAGCTTTATCACACTTTTGCAGAGCCGTGGTTTTGCAGTGACGGCGGCGAAAAACGACGTTTTAAACGGCATCCGCATGACGGCAACGGCGCTGCGCACGGGGCAGATCAAGGTGACAAAGGGCTGCGTGGACGCGGTGCGGGAGTTTTCCCTCTACCGCTGGGCAGACGACGGCGCGCGGGATGTGCCTGTGAAGGAGAATGACCATGCCATGGATGACATCCGCTATTTTGTCTCCACGGTGCTCGGCGCGGGCGAAAACTTTGCCTGCGCGGTGCAAAGGGAGACGGGGAAAGGAGTTAGCATTTGGGATTTTTGAAAAAGGAGAAGCGCACGGCCGTTTCGGTGCAGACGCAGGGCGGGTACCCGCCGGTGCTGCCGGTGACGGCAGGCGAACGTGCACTGTACCGTGCCTTGCGCGAGCAGGTGCCGATCATCGACGCGGCAATCTACAAGCTGGTGCGTCTTATCGGCGGGTTTGAGGTGTATTGCCCCGAAAAGCACACAGAAAACGCGCTGCGCGGGTTTTTAAAAACCGTGCCCGTAAACGGCTGCAACATGGGCATCGATAACTTTTTATCGGTCTATTTTGAGCAGCTTTTAACGTATGGCAATGCGATTGGGGAGATCGTACTCGCAAACGGGGAAATTCGGGCGCTGTATAATGCATCGCTCGAAGACCTCGAGATTCGGCTCATCTCGCCGCTTGAGACGGGCGTGTTCGTCGTAAGGGACGGGCGTGCGGAGCCGTGCCGCTACCCGGAGCTCATTTTGATTTCGGCGTTAAACCCGATGCCGGGCAGCGCGGTGGGAAGCTCCATTTTAAAGGGTCTGCCGTTTGTGAGCGAGGTGCTTTTGAAAATTTACCGCACCGTTGGCATCAACTGGGAGCGTATGGGCAATGTGCGCTTTGCGGTGACGTGTAAAAACGAGGGGTACATGAACGCGGGTGACCGCGCGGGGCAGCTTGCAAAGGAGTGGAGCCGTGCGATGCACGGCCCCGGCATGAGCGACTTTGTGGCGGTGGGCGACGTGCAGATTAAAGCCATCGGCGCAGACGGGCAGCAGATGGACAGCGAAGTGCCCGTGCGGCAGATGCTGGAGCAGATTGTGGCGAAAATGGGCATTCCGCCGTTTTTGCTGGGGCTTTCGTGGTCCTCGACGGAGCGCATGTCGAGCCAGCAGGCGGACATGCTGACGAGCGAGCTGACGGCGTACCGCAGAATTTTGGAGCCGGCGGTTTTGAAGATCTGCAAAACGTGGCTGCGGCTAAATGGTCTTGACGACACAGTGGAAATCGATTGGAACGAGATCACGATGCAGGACGAAGTCGATCACGCGAACGCGGCGTATCTCATGGCGAAGACGGAGCAGCTTTTAAAGGAGGGGGAAGCTTGAGCGAAACGGTAACGGCGGTACAGCCGGATAAAGCGGCGATGGAGAAGATCAACCTTTACACGCGCCGCGCCTATAAGCCGGAGGAGGTGTATACGTTTTCGGTCGTTTTGTGCGACAACGAGGTGGATAGAGACGGTGAGTGCTTTACGAAAGAGACACTCGAGGAGCTTGCGAAGCTGTTTGTCGGCAAGACGGGCATTTTAGACCACGAGCCGACGAGCAAAAATCAGACGGCGCGCGTGTTTGACGCTGCGGTGAAGGAAATTCCCGGAAAGGTAACATTTTTAAACGAGCCGTATGCGCAGCTCACAGCACAGGCGTATGTGCCGCGAAACGACGGGACGAAGGCGTTTATTGAATCCATTGAAAGCGGCATACGCAAGGAAGTCAGCGTGGGGTGCGCAGTGAAAAAGCGCGTGTGCTCCGTGTGCGGCGCGGAAAGCTGCGTGCACGTGCCGGGGAAAACGTACAACGGCAAGCGCTGTGTGCGTATTTTAAGCGGCGCGGCGGACGCGTATGAATTCTCATTCGTGGCAGTGCCTGCACAGCGCGCGGCGGGCGTGGTGAAGAAATTTTCGCCGCGCTTTGAAGAATCGGAGAAGAAAAAGGAGGTCAAAACGGTGTACGACATTGTAAAAAAGCTCGCGGACGGAGAAGACAGCGTGACGGTGGCGAAGGAGGAGCTCAACATGCTCAAAACGGAGCTGAAAGCGCTTTTCGACCGCGCGGAGTGCGGCGACCGCTACCGTGCGGCGCTGTGCGAACGCATCTATAAGCTGAGCGGATCAGTCACTTCATGCTCTATAAGCTGAGCGCCGTGGCGCAGCCGGAGTTTAAACGCGGACTGACGGAGGCGATCACAAAGTCGCTCGGCATTGCAGAACTGGAAGAAATGGCGGCGGCGCTCGCAAAGGCGGCGGAGCGCAAAATGCCCATAATGCCGCAGCTGGCAGCGGAAAAGACGGAAGACACGAACGCGGCAGACGACGGCGCGTTCCGCATTTGGAGCTGGCGGTTCACCATCAGGTTGGCACCGCCGTGCTTGGGGCCTTTCAGGGCACCCGTTGATATTCCTGGTGGAAAAATACGATGGCATTTGAAAACATTACACTCGAAAAAGGCATGTACGGCGTGCCGGGTAAGAATTTTACACAGGTTTTGGAGGAGCTGGACGGCTCCCAGAACTACGCGGGCACACCGTTTGCGGGGCTTGACGCATACCAGAGACAGCTTAAACGCTTCGGCATCCGTGTGAGCGGTGCGAATTGCGACACCGTGGAGAAGTTTTTCACCTCCTCCCAGAGCGCGGCACTGTTCCCGGAATACGTCGCCCGCGCAGTGCGCCAGGGCATGGAGATGGCGTCTTCCCTGCCGGACATCGCGGCGACCGTGACGAAGATTGACACGCTCGATTACCGCACCGTGCAGACGGCGACGGCTTCTGACCAGAAGATCGAAGACCCCGTAGCGGAGGGCGCGACCATTCCGGAGACAGTCATCAAGACGGCGGGCTCGCTTGTGACGCTGCATAAGCGCGGCAGACTGATTGTCAGCTCCTACGAAGCGCTGCGCCACCACAGACTGGACCTCTTTACGGTCATTCTGCGTCAGATCGGTGCGTACATTGCGCGCAGACAGATGAAGGACGCAGTGGACGTGCTGTTAAACGGCGACGGCACGAATACGGGCATCACCGTGACGGCGCTTACCGCTGCGCCGACCTACAACGACCTTGTGACGCTGTGGGGCAAGCTTTCCGACTATAACTTCAATACGATCCTGGCCGGAACGACTGCTTTGCAGGCGCTCCTTAAGATCACGGAGTTTAAGGACGCGCAGACGAGCCTCAACATTAAGGGTGCGGGCAAGCTCATTACGCCGCTTGGCGCGACGCTCATCCATGTGCCGTCCATGGACGCGAAGAAGATCATTGCGCTCGACAAGAACTGTGCGCTTGAGATGGTGCAGGCGGGCGATGTGCTGACCGACTACGATAAGCTCATCGACCGCCAGATGGAGCGCGCGGCCGTGAGCGCCGTGGCGGGCTTTGCACAGATCTACGGCGGCGCCGCACAGGGCCTTAGCTACTGATTTTATTCGATTCTGGCAAGCCGTACCGCTTTGGTACGGCTTTGCCGAATAAAAAAAGGAGGGGCAAATGGAGATACGAAACGTGCTGGAACGGCTGAAGCTTTTGACAAATGACGACCGCGAAAACCTGCTTTTGATGCTGAGCGGCGATGCGGTGCAGCGGCTGAAAGCGCGCCTTTGCTGCACTGAGGAGGAAGAAAACGCGCATGAGGAGGCGCTGTGCGCAGCGGCTGCGGCGCAGGCGGCGTATCAGTTTTGGCTTTTGGAGGAAGCGGCATCGCCGAAAAGCCTGACGGCGGGCGAGGTGCGCACGGAATTTGACAAAGGCAGCGAAAGGGCGCTCGCCTATGCAAAGCAGTGCGAGCGGGCGGTGTCCGGGCTTTTGCGTGACGAGGATTTTTACTTCGGTGTGGCGGAGGACACAGTGTGAGAAATGTATTTTTGAGGGCGCAGCAGATGACGGCGGAGATAAGCGGCGAGAAGGTCGTTTGCCGCGGCGTTGTGCATCGCCTGAAGGAAGACAAAACGGCCTTGCAGGCGGAAACGGAGACGTTCGGCGGGGCAATGAAGCCGCTGTATGTCTACTTCGGCGACGGCAAAGTGCTTTGCGGCGCGGAGAACGCGAGGCTGACTGTGGGCGGCGAGACGTTCCGTGTTTTATATGCCGAGGAAAAAAGCGGGATTTGCGGGGCGCTTTACGTGCGCGCGGTGCTGGAAAAGGAGGAAAAAGATGACGGGAACGGAGCTTAGTGCGACGCTTGCGGAAAAGCTGAAAGTGCTTTTGCCGGATTGCGCGGTGCGCCCGGCGTTTACGGGCACGCTGCAAAGGCTTCCGCAGCGTGCCGCGGTGACGGTGGGCGTGATGCAGGAGGAAAACGCGGACGGTGTGTTTGAAACGGTGCTCGGCGTACAGCTGTATGCGCGCGAAAGGGACGACCACGCGCGGCTGTTTGACGCGGTGTGTGCGGCGGTATCGTCTTTGCCGTGTGCGCTGCGCAGTGTGAAGCGGAGCGAGACGACGTACTCGGCGGCGCTCAGTTGCCTTGTGACGCTTTGCACGGTGCAGGCGGCGACGGGTGCGGCGGATAACGCACGCGCGGCGGTGGTAATCGGTGACAAGGTATTTACGGCGGACGCGGTGAAAATTTCGCACGAAGCGAAGGTCAAGCGCTATTACGCCATCGGTGAGGAAAATCCGTATGCGGCGGTGGCGGGCAAAGCGGTGTACACGATTGTGCTGCACGGGTTTTCGGGCGGCGAGGAGGCGCTCCCCGGCGAATTCACACTGCAAACAGGCGGCGCGCGGTACACGCACTGCGTTTTGAAAGCGGCGAGCGAAAATAAGCTTGTGATAGAAGCGGGTGCGTGTGAAAAAATCACACAGAGAACACAAAGCGGAACGGAGGCATAAGGTGGAAGAAGAAAACAAAAACGCACAGGCGCTCTCCGGCATTTTGGAGCGCGAGGAGCGGCGATATCCCGCGCTGCTTCGTGCGGACAGGAGGTTTGCATGAACCTGATGACTATGCAGTTTGGCAGCTTTGTGTTTCCGGTGAACCCGACGGAATTAAAACTCGAGCGGGCGTGCCTGCTGCGTGAGACGGTGGGTGTTGACGGCGAAGAACATGTGGAGGCGGTCGGCAAGCGCAAGGCGCGCGTAGTGGGCAAGGGGCACTTCACCGGGGAGAATGCGATGGCGGTTTACCGCGAGTTAGAGGCGCTTTTCGGTGAAACAGATACGCTGTACTTGCCGGGGCACAGGCCGTTTGAGGCGGTTTTGAGCGAGCTTGCGCTCATCGGCGTGCCGGAGAAAAACACGGTGCCGTACACGTTCGCCTTTGTGGAGACGGCGGGGATGCACGGACATCCAGAAAATACGTTCCGATATCCACGATCAG
>OLRH01000911.1_pt1 | contig 15316 bp, 8 predicted proteins | sample 1672321 | NCBI WGS metagenome assembly OLRH01 (sample SAMEA3136671, study PRJEB25190) | human gut metagenome | reverse complement strand
ACAAATTGTGACGCACATCTTGCAGAAAGCCTTTTTCAAACACGCTCTAGCATTAAAAAACCCGGACTGCAAGGCAATCCGGGTAAAGAACAATCATCTTTATTTGTTCGGCATGATCCAGAATTTCATGGTCGGGTAGCTGAGAACTACCTGAACCAGAATGTTCAGAACATTTGCGAGTGTAGGTGCAAGTGCTTCGGAAATACCGATGTTTACGAAAAAGCTCTGGCTGTAAGCCGGAAGTGCTGCGGATACAAGCACCAGCACAACTGCAAGTACAATGTATTTCGGTACAGCCTTCTCAAACGCTGCATTGGATTTGAAAACCAGATTCTTCTGTACAAAGAAGTTTACGGTCTGAGCTGCTGCAGTTGCAACCAAAAAGCTTAAAAATCCACATAAACCAAGATTGGACTCGATATTATCTGCGTAATTGAACACCAGAAACTTAAATGGTGTATTTGCAAAGCTTTTGAAAATAAAACCGGTACACAGCCACATGATAATGAAGTTTGTAATAGTTGCACAGTTGGATAATACGTTAAATTTAATAAATTCCCAGATATTCGGGTGATCTTCGATTAACTGTTTGATTTTTCCCATAATGATACTCCTCCTATTTCTGCTCTTCCAGATCTTTCTCATACTGCTTGTTCAGCTTCTGGTTTCTGAAAAATCCGCTGATTACTTTTCCAAGTCCGCTGAAATGACCGTTTACAACCTTTAGAAGTCCCTCTACCATTTCCATGGAAACCATACCGCCTGTCATCTTGGCGATTGCACGGAATGGCATGTTGTACTGGAACAGGGTGTTCAGATCCGGAATTCCCGCTGCCTCGCTCTTTTTTAACTTTTCACCCAGCTTCTTACAGATGAAGCGGGCAATTCCGCTCTTCGCGTAATACATCTGGCAAAGGGCATCGTTCATGCCAAGCTCTCCGCTCCAGCTTCCGTCCGGGATGGAATGTCCCAGGATCGTCTCGTACTCCTCATTTCCGATCTGCTGAACCTTTCCCTCCACATAAGAAGAAACGCGGTTGGTATAGTATGGCATTACCTCAGTGGTTCCGATAATGGCAAGAGAATCCTGAAGACGGATATCCGCACAGCTTGCACCGATCATAATGCTGTAAACGCCGCCTTCTACTTCCCATTTATTTGTCTTCATATTCCAGTAACGGAATGTCTTGTCGTCGAACTTAATGGTAACGGTTTTCTCCTCGCCTGCCTTTAAGAACACCTTGGAAAAACCTTTCAGTTCCTTGACCGGGCGGAAAACTTTTGCTCCCGGAAGTCCTACATAAAGCTGGGCAATCTCTGCACCATCATACTTTCCGGTGTTGCGAAGGGTAAACGTCGCCCCATCCGGCTTCACCTGAAGATTGTCATATTCAAATGTAGTGTAGGAAAGACCATATCCAAATGGATAGTTTACCGGCACACCTGCGGTGTCGAAGTAGCGGTATCCTACGTAAATTCCCTCTCTGTACTCAGAGTTCCGCTCCTGTGACGGATAGTAATTGTAAGAAGGAGTATCCTCATATTTCTTAATGTAAGTTTCAGCAAGCTTTCCGGATGGGTTGACTTTACCGGAAAGAATATCAAGCACTGCACCTGCACCTGCCTGACCCATGAGAGCGGTGTGAAGCAGGGCTTTGAAATGATGGTGCCATGGCATTTCAATAACAGAACCTGCACTGATGATACCAATCATGTTTGCGTTGGCTTTTGCCAGCTCCTGGATCAGGTTGATCTGGTTCTGCGGAATGCGGAGATGCTTGCGGTCAAGACCTTCTGTCTCGCTTTTCTCGTTCAATCCGAAGAAAAACAGAACCACATCAGAACGGCGGGCAAGATCTACGGCCTCTTTTTTCATGGTCTCATCTTCTTTTCCGTCACGCTGATAGCCACGGACGATTCCAGTCACAGAGATTCCACTGGTCTTCAGCATATCCTTGATGGAATCTACTTTTGTAGAGTTTACCATGGAAGAACCTGCGCCCTGGTATCTTGGGTCAAAAGCGAAATCACCGATCACAGCTGCCTGAACCTTCGCTCCAACCGGAAGGATTCCGTCCTCATTTTTCAGAAGAACTGCACTGTTCTCGCAGGCAAGACGTGCCAGCTTATGATGCTCCTCATGAAGGGCTTTCTTGTCCGCCACTTTTTTATAATGCTTTGCATTCTCGGTGGTAGTAAGTACCAGATCAAGAAGCTCGTCTACGCGCTCGTCGATGTCCTTCTCACTGATCTTGCCGCTTTCTACGCTGGCAAGAAGCTCTCTTGCCGCATCAAGTCCCGGAGTCGGCATTTCCAGAGTGGAACCGTTCTTTACACCGAGAGAATGGTCGTTAGAAGCGCCCCAGTCAGTGATAACAGAGCCTTCGAAGCCCCACTCATCGCGGAGAATGTCTTTCAGCAGATGCTCGTTTTCGTTGGCGTAAACACCGTTTACCTCGTTGTAGCTGCTCATAACCGTTTTCGCGCCACCCTCTTTGATGGCAATCTCAAAACCGGTGAGGTAGATTTCACGGAGAGTTCTCTCATCTACCACCGCATTCATTGCCATACGGCGAAGTTCCTGGCTGTTTACAGCGAAATGTTTTGCACAGGCTGCTGCTCCTGTGCTCTGCACACCGCGGATAAAAGCAGCTGCCATTTTTCCGGAAAGATAGGGATCCTCGGAAAAATACTCGAAGTTACGTCCACAGAGAGGATTTCTCTTAATGTTCAGTCCAGGTCCAAGAAGAACGTTTACGTCTTCTTCCATGGATTCTTCACCAAGGGCAACGCCTACCCTCTGCTCCAGCTCTTCATCCCAGCTGTTTGCCATAGCTGCCGCTGTAGGAAAACAGGTTGCCGGTACTGCTGGATTGATTCCCAGATGATCTCCTGCTCCTGCCTGTTTACGCACACCATTCGGTCCGTCTGAACAGAAAATCGCCGGGATATCCAGACGCGGGAAATCTCTTGTCTGCCACTCGCTTTTTCCGCTGAGGAATGCGGCTTTTTCCTTCAGGGTCATGTTATCTATGATATTCTGATATTTCATGCTTGTGATCGCTCCCTTCTATGTTGCCATAAATATAACATAACCCCGTCTGTAAAAGACGGGGTTATCACAAACTGTCAATATATTGCACAAGATGCATTAAAAAACCATTTATTTTTATCCCAGCACTTTCTGCAGCGTTTTCTCCAGCACCTGCAGATTCACAGGCTTGGAAAGATGTCCGTTCATACCGCTTTCCAGGGAACGTTTCACATCCTCGTCGAAAGCGTTGGCGCTCATTGCGTAAATCGGGATTTTTTTGCAGTCCTCACGATCCAGATTCCGGATGGTCCGGGTAGCTTCCAGTCCGTCCATTTCCGGCATCATAATATCCATAAAGATCATATCGTAATATCCGGGAACGGATTCTTCCATGCGCCGCACAGCTTCTTTGCCGTTAACTGCCTGCTCGGTTTCAATTCCGTAATTTTCAAGGATCGTACAGATAATTTCCATATTCAGCTCATTATCCTCAACCACCAGGATTCTTTTTCCCGGGAAGCTGATCTCCTCCGGCCGGCTGGTGACCGTAGTCTTCTCACCGCTTACCGGCTGAAACTTCACGCTAAAGCTGAAGCTGCTTCCCTTACCAGGTTCACTTTCCAGCTTAATATCGGAATCCATCATCCGCACAATTCTTCTGCTGATGGCAAGACCAAGACCAGTGCCCTGTTTTCTTGCATTTTCAGAATTATCCGCCTGCTCGAACTGCCGGAAAATAAGCTGCTGTTTCTCAGGTGCAATTCCAATTCCATCATCCCTGACCTGAAAATACAGATTGGAAAAGCCTTTCTCTTCTTCTGTCTCGCGAACGGTCAGCCACACATGTCCATCTGGTCTGGAATACTTCAGCGCATTTCCCAGAAGATTTACCAGAACCTGGTTCAGCCGCAGGGAATCTGCCATAAACCAATGGTTTTTCAGCTGGATATCTGCTATATACTGAATGTTATTTTCGTTCAGCTTCGCTTCCAGCAATGGACGAAGTCCCTGTATCATCTCCATGAGATTGCATTTTTCTTCGATCAGCCTCATCTTTCCGCTCTCGATCTTGGACATATCCAGAATATCGTTGATAAGTCCAAGCAGATATTCCGAGGAGTACTCGATTTTTCTCAGACAGTCGATCCGCCGCTCCTCAGTCTGTCCATCTTTCAATGCAATCTCCGTCATACCTATAATACCGTTCATAGGAGTACGGATCTCATGAGACATACGGGCCAGGAAATCCGATTTCGCCTTGGCAGAAAGATCGTGACGCTCCAGATTCAATCGGTTCTGAATAATTGCACTGATTTCTTCCAGACACTTGCACTCTTCTTTTTTCTCCAGAACATCCTGGTCAATGTCCCGGAATACAATACTTCCGGAATACTGTCCGTTATCTGTCATATGGAATACAATATCGTTTCTGCCTGAAGCAAAAGGCTGAATCAGCGGCTCTTTCCATATGCTTTCCCCGGAAGTCAGAAGCTGCTGCATTTCCTGTGTCTCCACAAAGTGCTGGTATTGCTTCTCAGAACAGTGGACCATACCGTCCCAGCCATCCTTTTTTTCCCAGGTTTTCCAGCAGTACAGCAGGTTATTTACCATATATTCCCCGTTGAAATGGGTGATCACAATGTCTGTCAGATGGTATTTCTCCTGCAGCTTCAACGCCAGAATATCCAGAACCACAGAAGTATCACCATCTCTGTCAAACAGGTTCAGAGCTATAGAGGAAAGTGTCATTTCCTTCAGACGTTCCAGAGAAGCCACCTCCGCAAATGCCACATCAACCGCACAGGCTTTTTCCACCGTTGAAAGCTCCTCATAGAACATGATTTCCTGCTTTCCATGACGTGCAGCTGTAAGAGCAGTCTTCGTCTGTTCAAGTGCCTCAGACAGCGAATTTCTGCTGCCTGTAGCCGCGATTCCGCATTTCAGGGAAAGGGACAGATACTTCTCATCTGTAAGTGCCCCAAAATCCTTTTCCAGTCTCTGCACACTTCTCACAACCGGTCCGGTCGTACATACCGGCAGCCATACCAGCATCTGGTCTGCACCAGCCCTGATATAAATACCACCGTTTAAACCGTCCTCCTGGAAGCGCTTCGCCAGCAGACCTGCAAACTGCTCCAGGATAATATCTCCGAAGATCAGGCCATAACGCTCATCAATTTTGGAAAACTGCTGAATTTCCAGAAGTACCAGTACTCCCTCCGGGTCATCCCGACACAGTGTTTCCACAACCTCCAGTCCGCTTCCAAGACGGTAAAAAGAGGTAATGGAGTCATAAATCTGCTTTCTTTTCTGCGCCTGCTCCAGAAGCTTGTGCTGATGCACATTGTGAATACAGCCAACGACCCTGCTGCGCTCTTTATTCTCATCAAAAGTAATGCTTCCGGATAGATTTACCCACTGAAATTCTCCATTGGCATGCTGCAGACGAAAGTCAACATCCAGAACGCCGTCTGAGCTTTTTACTGCGTTCACCAGCTTTGCCTTATCTGCCGGATGGATACTGTCATTATCAAGAAATTCCGGATGCTTTCCGCAGTCCCATACACCGTCATTGCCTTTACTGTTAACTATTTCCAGCAGTTTTTCCTTACATTTGTAGGTAAAAAAGGCATCCTGGGAACTTTCTACCGCAATCCGATAGCGCTCCTTTTCCTCCAGAAGCTGATTCTCTGTCTGCATCTGGGTATCCGTCAGATTCTCTATCACTTTATGGAGCTCATCAAGCTCCTGAATACCTGACTCCTGAAAACCGTGAATTCCCTTCACTCCGCCTCGTACACTCTCCACCAGATGGTAAACCGGTTCCGTCGCATACTGGACAAGAAAATAAACCAGAATAACCGCCATCAGGGCACTTCCCAGAATCGCTCCCAGAATTCTCTCATAAACATCGGAAATCAATCCATACACAGAATCCTCTGTAACAAAACCGCACAATGCCCACTGCGTATCTTCATACGGCACATTTCTGCTGTACAGCTCCAGATTGCTCACAAGTCCGTAAATCTGCTGTTTCCCAATGGCAGCCCCCTGTACCAGCCGCAAATTCTCCTGCACCGGCTCCTCCAGAACAAAGTCACTTCCGTCCCGGGAAACTGCATCATACAGCGCACCCTCACCGGCAATTCCCTCATAATTTCCATTTCCATGGTCTACCACAAGGGCAAATCCTGCATTCAGATCGGAATCCAGATCTTTTACCTGAAAAAATTTGGTCAGATCATTCACTCCCACTTCAATTCCAAGCACACCGTAAACGGTTTTATCATAAACAAGAGGTGCCGAATATGTGATCATCTTATGGTTATCCTTATAGAAATCTTCCAGAATAAACGGCTTCGACCAATAGCCCAGATTTTTCATACTGGTGCGGGAATCAACGTAATTTTCTGCTGTTATATATGGCTGGTAAAAAAAGTCATCGGCATCTCTTTTCCCATTGCCCTGGAAGTGGAAATCTGTATGCCAGGAAGTATCCAGTGAAATGGACATATTCTGCGACAGTACCTTACTTCCACGCTCCATCAGCAGGTCCGTGCGGGAAGCCGTTTTGGTCTGGGGATCTGAGTCTCTCACCCAGAAGCCTTTGTATTCCCCTTCCGAATCTGTATCACCGTCATTTCCCAGAACCAGAAAAATTCCAGAAGTGGAATTGTACTGCAAAACCTCCACCATATCATAAAAAACCGTTTCCAGATATTCCTCCTGAACTTTCCCTGAGCCCATGAAGCCCTGCATATCCATCTGATGATTGCTCAATACCTTTGTCAGCGCAGAGGACAGACTGTCACTTTCCTTGTACACGCTGCTCCACTGCTCGATCATATCGTTCTCCAGAACCACCTTACGGTTCTCCACCGTATGACTGTCCAGACCGATAACCGCATTCTCCATGTTTGAGCGGATTCCGCTGAAAATCAATGTCAGGAATGGGACTGCACCCTGTACAAACACAATGATCAGTATAGGAATCAGAAATATATTCCAAAGAGATTTCTTTTTCTTCACAGCCTTCCTCACCTCCTTATGTCCAGAATCTGTCTAAAAAAACACTTTGAATGTTTTTTCAAATACACTCCAGGCTATGGCAGAATTCCGTATACCAGCTCTGGAAATTCTCATCTGTCAGATACTGTGCAAGAGCCTCTTCCCGGCTCTCTCCGGCTGCGATTGCAGCGTCCATGGCATCTTTATCAGCCTTTGCCTTGTCAGCCAGAGAATAATCCAGGATCTTACGGGCACTGTAGCTATTGTCAAAGGCTCCAATTGTATAGAAACTTGTTTTATCAAAGTCTTCCATTTCCGTTGTAAAACAATCGTAAACCTTCTGGTTGACTTCTATATTATTCTCTTTGATAACGGAATCCAGTGCGTCTACGCTGTTGGCTTCTTTCAGAACCGGCATATAGGAGGATTCGCATACAAAGCGCAGATTCTGGTTCTTCTGTGTGAACCATTTCAGGAATACACTTGCAGCATACTCATGTTCCTTATCAGACTTGGTCACTGCCATTCCGGCACCTTGCTGAACTTTTATGTTCTCGCCGCCCTCCATAACCGGAGAATCACATACGATGTAATCAATCGGATAGCTTTTATTCCCTATTTCCACGGTATCCGGGAAGTATACGGCAGAAGATGTGGAGCCCGTGTATGCAAGAATATCTCCTGTCTTCACATCATCGGAACGGAATTTTCCAAGAGATGCGAAATAGCCCTTCATATATGGTACATAGTAATTATCCCAAAGGCGGCGGATCAGATCTTCGTCTGTATTTAAGGTCATTTTTCCATCTTTCACCTGGAAAATTTCCTTTCCCATCTGCTTCATGCCAATGATAAAATAGTTGGACATGGAGTCTCTGCCGTAGAATGCTTTTCCATCGTCCGGCACATCCGGGGTCTGCTCATCCGTCCACTCATAGTAGCGCTGTGCAACCTCTGTAATACCTTCTGTAGTGGCAAGTTCCTCCACTGTAGTTCCAGTGGCTTCTGCAAAAGGCTCCCAGTCAGTCTTATTGATCATGGTAATCTCTGTGGATTTGGCAACTGGGAAAAGATATAAAGCGCCATCCTGGTTAAAATAGCCCTCCTGAATGTAGGAATCTACATACCTGGACAGCTCATCTTCTGTAAAATACACGGAAAGGTCTGCCAGCTTATCCTGCTGCTGTACTGCGTAAGCAGTATCAGAATAGGAAGAAAAAATATCCGGCAGTTCTTCTGCTCCTACTTCTCCGTTCAAAGAGCTGTTGACTGCTTCCTCAAGGTCGGATACGGAACCCTGACTGTAGCTCTCCACGTAGATACCCTCCTCTTTTCCAACGGAGGCATTAAATTCCTTTACAAGGGTGTCAAACATTGCCTGTTTGGCACCGTTGTAATAATGCCAGATCGTCAGGGACACCGGGTGATCCGAATCCAGCTTTACAGATTTACCGCTTCCGTCCTTGCTGCTTCCACAACCAGCTAAAGATGCGGTCATTATTGCGATTAACATCATTGCCACACATTTTTTCTTCATATTTTTTTACTCCCTCATGGAACCTGATGCCGCAGCTTAACCAATATATACTTCTGCCAGCTGCACTGTCCAAAGACCTGCTGCCATGACAGATCAGAACCTGTTTGAAATCCCAAATCTTCAAAACAAAAAGCCCCTGCAACAGGTAAAATGCGTCGCTGACTTCTACGAAATACAATATTCTTTCCGACGTTTTTATATGTCACATGGGTAAATTTATAACACATAGGCTTATTATAGGAAATGTGAGAAAAAGAATCAATAAATATTCATGAAAAAGGACAGAAAATATTTCATTCCTGTCCTTTCAAAATATACGTTATTTCACAGTCACCTTACACTTAACTGTTTTCTTCCCTGCTTTCACCGTAATTACGGCTGTTCCTTTTTTCTTTGCAGTAATTCTGCCCTTGGAATCTACCTTTACCACCTTGGAGGAGCTGGATTTGTAGGTGATTTTTTCTTTGCTTGTTACTGGTTTTAAAACCGGTTTCAGGGAATATTTCTGATTTTTCTTTAATTTCAGTGTTTTCGGCACACCTTTGATCTTTGTGGTTTTTACAGCGGTTTTCTGGACTTTTACGGTAACAGACTTTTCATATCCGCTGTTCAGGTATATGTGAATACGGGTTTTGCCTGTAGTTTTACCGGCGGTAATGTTACAGGTTCCATCTGAACTAACAGATACATCTGCAATACTCCAGTTATCCGTACTCCAGGTGGAAATGAAATCTCCCTTTGCAAGCCCGGTTACTTTCAGACACTTCGTCTTCTGTCCGGTCTTCAGCACAATACTGGACTGATTCAATTTCATTGTTGGCTGCAGTCTGTCCCGGGTAATTTTTGTTTCCTGCTCGCCGCATGCACTGCAGGTACGTGTCTGGACTTCTTCCTCATCCACAGTTGCTTCCTGGGTTACTGCCCATGCAGAAAATTTATGTCCGGTTGCTTTTATTGTAGTTCTCTTTTCCGTATCGCAATATCTGCAGGTGTATTCATCGACTCCGTCATCTGTACAGGTTGCATCTTCATGCCATGACCTTACCCAGCTATGTCCGGTTGCCGGAATTGTCTCTTTCTTTTTGTCACCACATCTTCTGCAGGTATAAGTTTTTTCTCCGTCACTTTCACAGGAAGCATCTTCTGTTGTTTCCCCACGGTTCCAGTCATGACCAAGTGCCGGTGTTTCTTTCGTATAGTAATCACCGCAAAATTCACAGATTTCTTCTTCAGATCCTGAATAGGTACAGCCACTCATTTTTATCACATGTGACTTGTAGGAATGAGTATGGTTCGGATTGTAGCTGTAATATACGGTTGTATTTGAATCACAAATGTATCTGGGCTGCCACGTGCTGCTATTTGCATAGCAGCGGATACTTCTCAGCTTGGCACAGTTTTTAAACGCATCATTTCCTATAGATGTCAAACTTGCCGGGATTTCTATGGTTTCTAACGCATTACATCTGCCAAAAGTCTGATCTCCAATTCTGGTCAGACCCTCTGAAAGCTTTACACTTGTCAAGCTGGTACAGCCCTGGAATACACCGCTTCCGATGCTCGTTACGCTTGCAGGAATAGTTATGCTTGTCAAACTGCTGCAGTTCCAGAATGCCTGAACTTCTATAGAGGTTACCGTTCCCGGAATGGTTACACTTGTCAGACTGGTACAATTGCCAAATGTCATACCATCTATGGTTGTTACGCCTTCTGGAATTGTCACACTTGTCAGATTGGTGCAGCCGGTAAATGCACCGGAACCAATGCCGGTCACTCCTTCTGAGATAACCACACTTGTTATCTTAGTGTTGCCAGCAAATGCATCATCTGCTATGCTTCCAGTTCCGGAAATTACCAGTTTCCCGTCATCTGACAAGGTATAGGTAATTCCTATGTCTTCTCCATCTGAAAAAACCAGGGCTTCGTCTGCTGTTGCCGCTTCCTCATTCTGCCATTCTGCAGCTGCTTCCATGCCAGACGCATCTGAGAATGAATCCTCGGATGACTGTTCCTCCACCTGATCCATCTCCGGAGTCTGAACCTGTTCCTGAACCTCATCCTGATTGTCCAGACCCTCATTCTCCACTTCGTCAAAAACTGCTTCTGCTACTTCCTCAGAAGAAAAATCAGCTCCACTTACTGCCAGTGCTGCTCCGTCTGCACTTGTGATTGCCAGCAGCAATGCTGCAGCCAATGCCAGTCGTCTGTTTCTCATACGCTTTACCTCGCTATTCTTTTTTTCGTCCTTTCAAACACACTCCAGAGGCAAAGATTTTTCCATTAATATCTGTTGCATAACAATAAACGCTTCCTCTAAATGGATAACCTGCTATTCTGCAAATGAGCCCGCAGCATACTCCCTCCCAAAATTTGTCAGACGATTAATTTAATGATAAAGCAAAACAGCATTTAAAACAATTAACTAACAGCATAGTATAGACGATAATTCATAAGTCGAAAACTATTTCTTCAATGTCTCATTCATACTTCCCATTCGGTATCCCTGAAGATCCATGGTCACGTATGTGAAGCCGTATTCTTTGAATGCTTTCACGATCTGGTTGCGGTTCTCCAGGACTTTCTGGAGTTCATCTGGCAATACTTCAATTCGTGCCAATGTACCATGAATACGCACACGAAGCTGATGAAATCCCAGATCCAGAAGCAGCTGTTCTGCCTTGTCTACCATGCCAAGTTTCTCCTTCGTGATAGTCTCACCGTATACAAAACGGGAAGAAAGACAGGCGAAGGATTGTTTCTCCCAGGTGGGAAGGCCAAGATCTTTAGACAGGGCACGGATGTCTGCTTTATACAATTCGCTGTGGCGCAGCGGGCTCTTCACCCCCAGCTCTGCAACAGCCTGTAAACCAGGTCTGTAATCACCATTGTCGTCCATGTTGGAACCCTCTGCCACTGCATTCAGCCCCTCTTTTGTGGCAATGTCCCAGATTTTCTCAAATAATTCTTTCTTGCAGATATAGCAACGGTTAGTCGGGTTCTGGCAGAAGCCCTCAATTTCCAGTTCTTCAGACTCTACTGTAATGTGGCGGATTCCTTCCTTCTCACAGAAGGTCTTCGCCTCTTCCAGTTCTCTCTTCGGGAAAGAACAGGACATGGCAGTAATCGCGATACATTTATCCCCCAGCACATCGTGTGCTGTTTTCAAAAGAAACGTAGAGTCCACCCCGCTTGAAAAAGCCACAGCCACACTTCCCAGACTGCGTAAGTATTCTTTTAAAGCTTCGTATTTATTCTGCTGCTCTTTGGTTGCAGTGATTTCGCTCATATGATTAGCCTCCTGTGGCAGTAAATTTAGTCTCTCCCCAGCTCCATCTTTCTCTTTCAGACAAAAAAGATCCCTCGCGCAAAGAGCTCGGCCGATTTTGATTTATGTTACTATAAAGTACTCTAGTATGTCAATAGGATTAGTCGTAGTCAGCTTTAAGTATACCGCCGCACATCTTTCCATAAAAGCAGAAAGAACGCCAGGTTCATTCCCCCTGGCGTTCTTTCAGTCTCTGTTCAGCTGCGATCCGCTTGGGATGTTCCGGCGGGTAGCATTCCCGGAAGCCTTCCACGGCGGCTTTCAGATATATATCTTCTTTTTCCTCATCTCCAAGTGCGCGGTAAACGCGTGCCAGATTCCAGGTAGGCTCTGCGACTGCCGGACCTACAAGTCCATTCTCCTTCGCAAGCTCCAGTGCCTCTGTCAGATATGGGATCGCTTCTTCCGGCTTTCCCAAGTCCAGGTAGACTACACTCATATTGTTATCCACCATCAGAAGCAAAGAACCCTCACGATAGCCATTCTTAAGCAGCTGATTGCGAACCGCAAGATGACATGCCAACGACTCTTCCCTTCGTCCGGCGGCATTATACATTCGTGCCAGTTCCTCTGACAGGGCAGAATACATCTGATTTTTCTCACCACAGTACATTTTGCACCTGTCCGTTGCTTGTTCCATACAATAGGCAGCTTCTTCCATATTCTGATCCATAGCTGCAAGCTGACCACGAAGCTGCCATATTGCATACTCACTCTCACCCTGACGCTTTCTTTGTATCTGTTGTATCTGCTCTATTTTTTCCAGACAATCTGCCAGCTTTTCTTTTTCCTGAAAAAACATATGACATTCTGCTTTTGGATAAAGAAAATCCAGTATTCTCTGGCTATGCCCCCATTGTACACACATGAGGATTCCACGTTCTGCCCACATTTCAGCCTTTTTCACATTAAGCTTTAACATCTGCATATTCGTCTGCAAAAGCGCATATCCAATTTTATAATCAATATTATCCTTCTGTTGAAAAATTAAATCACAGATCTCCCGGTAACACTCATAATTACTGTTCTGCTCCAACCTATTGCAAAAATCACTTATAGCAAACAACATCCATTCCGATGATAGCGTTCTCTTTTTCAGCTGTTCGCGGAAGAGTTCTATATATTCTTCGTTTTGTTCAGGTTTTGTCTCTGTCAGACACGCTACCATAAACTTCGTCTCATTGGAAATCTCTGCACATCTTTTTTCCAGTTCCCGGATTTTCCCGCACATAGGAACCGGCAGCTCCAGATATCGGGCAGCCTCTGCCGCCAGTGCCACAAGCTGGTCACTGACCGCACCCTGCACTCTGGATATCCCCTGAAAGACAAGCCACGCAATTTCCTCCATGCGGGAATCCTCGTCTTTCGGTGCCTGTTTCGGGAAAAAGCACTTCCTGACCCGCTCCCAGAATGGCTGAAACTCTGCTTCTAAAAAAGCCTTTGTACACAGACTCTCTGCAATTACAGGATGCATACGGTAACCATTTCCCGTATCTTCCAACCATCCGAATTTCACCAGCCTGCCAAGTGCCTTTCCAAGAGTTTCATTTTTCTTCAAAAATCCCTGAAAAAACATCACTGTAAAGTTCTGGTCAATTTCCTGATAGGGCAAAAGCGCGAACATCCTTGCCAGCTGGCTTCCTGTTTCTCCAATATCAGCCAGTCTGTACAGCCCACGGTACATATCAATGAGTCCGGACTCTTCTGCAACATCATTCCAATTATTCTGCAGCTCTTCTTCCAGATAATCCCAATTTCCGAAATAGTAGGTCCCCGCTTTTCCTAGAAGCTTCAATGTCAGAGGATGCTGAAAAATCTCTTTTTCCAGCAAACGACTCAGCCGGTCTTTTTCCTCTCTGGAAAGTATTTTGTTGTAATTGTCACGAAAAATCAAACTTAAGGCACTCTTTTGCGGTGCCTTTATGCCAAATGTAGTAAACCCATCCAGATGTTTCTGACGTGAAGTAACAAATATGGTGCACGGCAGATCTTTCAGTTCTGACAGGTAAGGATCTTCCTCTTCCGTATGGTTCATATTATCCAGAAAAAGCACTGTTTTTTCCTGATGCTCTTCTGACAAGTGATAGATACCTTCGTGAAATCTTTCTTCCACGCTCTCACCAGTAAGATTCAGAAAACTTCTGGAAAAGCTGACCGCCAGATTCTCCTCATACTGAACAGCTGCGATCCGGCACTTTACTTCTTCCTGCTCCATCCAGCTCACAAGCTGACGCATGAGTTCTGTTTTTCCAATTCCTCCAATTCCGGAAATCAGATACTTTCCGGAATTGAAGAACATCTCTTTCAAGTCATATAACTCTTCTTCTCTGCCAAAGAAATGGCTGGCTTTCACAGATTTCCGGAACAATTCACAGTTTCGTAGAGTAAGAAAACTCTGCCTGGTCTCCCCGGAATTCTGGTAAATACAATTCCAGATATGCTTCGGTTTTAAGTCCTCCCGGTTCCTTACCAGTTCCATTTTCACTTCTGACATTTCCGGACCTGCCATTGCATGCAGACAAAGCATGGTAAAGAACCAGGCAGCCCCAAAGGATCTGGAAAAATCCTTCTGCTTTTTCTCTATGTAATTGATCCAGAAAGTCAACTTTTCTCCACACTCTCTGGACAGCCATGGATCTGATTCCATGGCCATGTCCAGAAATTTTCTCATCTTCTGCACAAACACAGAATGGTTATAATTTTTCTCTTTCAAGAATTTTTCAAAAATCAGTATCTGACTGCCAAATGTCTCCGCATTCAGGCATTCCAGCACTTCCTGCAGATATACCTGGTACAGGGGAAAGCTTTCCTTGCGGTTACAGAATTCCGAATGATAGCGGTTCTGGCTTCCATCCTTTCGAAAAATCATTTTTCCGTGTCTGGTGCTTTTCCACTCATAGAGAAGATATTCATCCCAGAATCTGACCAGAGTCAGACCCTTTTTACTTTTTTCTCCTAGAATTCCGGTAGAATAGACCGGATAATCTTTCACGGTAAACAACCGATATAAGTTTTTCAGCGAAAGCAACACATTTGCCTGCTCATCTTTTTTCATGTCACGTTCTCTCCGGTTGTAAACACAGTTCCTTTTTTATTACTGTCTGCTGGTCACCTGACCAGCAGCACTTTTTACAGGTAACTAAATACAACAACTGATTTCTTATTTTTTGATTGTAATCTTAGCTTTCTTTGTGTACACACCAAACACCTTCTGTTTCTGCTTGTTCAGTTTATAGGCACAAGCACGTATATAATACGTATGTCCCTTAGAAAGATTCTTTATCGTTACTGTATTCTTCTTGGCTTCCTTGATTGCTACAATATCTGTAAGACCGGAATCTGCTGTCACTACAAATGCATATCCGGATACTGGTTATCACAGATACGGACATCAAAACCATTGGTGAGAAAT
>OLRH01000890.1_pt1 | contig 15434 bp, 12 predicted proteins | sample 1672321 | NCBI WGS metagenome assembly OLRH01 (sample SAMEA3136671, study PRJEB25190) | human gut metagenome | reverse complement strand
GTCAACGCAGTTCCGTTTGTGCTTTGCAGAATGGCGATTAAGTTCTGCTGCTGGTTTGCCAAAGACAATAAAAATGTGCCGGAGTTTCGTGAACACGTATCGGCCAATTTTGATTATATAGACAGGGGCAGTATTTTTTGCGAGATTGTGCCGAAAGGATTCAGCAAGGCAACAGGAATACAGTATCTGCTGGACTACTTTGATATACCGCTTGAGAACGCATATGCATTTGGTGATGGCAACAATGACGCACCTATGTTATTATATTGTCCAAACAGCATAATTATGAAGAAAGGACCTGACGAGCTGAAGAGACAGGTTATGATGGTTACAGATGACGCTGAGGATGACGGGATATACAAGGCGATGGTCAAACTGGGCATAATCTAATTCAGAGGCAGGATTCAGGAGAGATTAGAGATTGATGGATGAACAGGAAGAGTACAAGAAGGTTACCCTTGTTGACCAGCTGGCGATCGCGGTCAGCAGCCCCAAGAATTACAAGCATTTGACGAAGCTGAAGACCGGCAGACTTGTCTGGTTTGTTATTATCATTTCATTTTTGCTTGCGTTTATTGAATTTGGCATAGATGCCATATTCTGGGTAGGAAATGTTGGTGGATTCAGTAACCTTGCAAATAATATCATACCGAAGTTCACATACGAGAATGGCAGATTGAATGCAGAGAGGGATGTTCAGGTCGCGGTTGGAAGTGGAAACCTGTATATAAATACAGAGAGCTCGGAGGTTGATCTGAGTAAGCTGGAGACAGATGGAACATATATTGCCATAGGCAGTGAGACGGTTACCGTTGGCATAGTCTCAGGAGGCAAGGGATATGAGTATATGAAGACTCCGATAAAGTATTTTATGCTTCCAGCTGGATTCAACAACAGTATGCTTGCATCATTTGCACCGCTGTTTTATGGCTATATGATCATTATGTTTATCTGCGTGGTGATCGGATGTGCGGGCAGACAACTACTGCTTGCATTGCTGTTCAGTTTGGTGGGCAATACACTTTCAAAGACATTGAATACCGGACTTTCATATGGAAAGGTGTATACGATATGTGTGTATGCGATGACGTTGCCTATGTTTATAATGTCAGTGAACATAGCAGTTGACTATATCATCTCTTCATTCTTTATGTGGATGATAGCGATGATACTTGCCATGGTATTTATGAATAGAGCCATCATGTCTCACGTGAGTGGAGATATACCGCCCGGAGATATATTCTGATCGTGTCCGCATAAAGAAACTTATACTGCGCTGGCGTTCAAGATGCCGCAAAAAGAAACCTATACTGAGTTGGTATTCAAAATGCCGCAAAAAGGAACTTATACTGGACGGCTACAAAATGCAGGGAAAATCATATGGAAAATATTAAAGAAAATAACGCGAACGAAAACGAATTAAAAGAAGACAAATCAAAAGAAAATAAGCAAAAAGAAAATATGGAAATAGAAAAAAAGTACCTTGTGGCAGAAGTTCCATTTGAACTGGATGAGTATCCTGTAAAGCATATGGAACAGCTGTATGTGTCGACGAAGCCGGTCATAAGGATAAGAAAGAGCAACGACCGTAGGATCCTCACAGTCAAATCTAAGGGACTCCTCTCGAGACAGGAATTCGAGATGGATATCAATGAGGAGGAGTACAGTAACCTGAGGTCAAAAGCTGAGGGGAATGTGATAGAGAAGGACAGGTATATAATTCCTGTCACAGATACCGATGCGACATGCGGAGACAAGTCGATAGACGAGACTTTGAAGATAGAGCTTGATGTGTTCAAAGGGTTGTTTCAGGGACTTGTATATGCAGAGGTAGAATTTCCATCTGAGAAGATTGCAAATGCATTCAGGGCGCCGGATTGGTTTGCGAAGGATGTGACGGGTGCAGGAATATTCCAGAACAGTGCGCTCAGCAGCATGAAAGTAAGTGACATAGACAGCTTTATAAGGAAAAATATATAAAAGATAATTATATAGAGAAAAATATATAAAGGCGCAAGTCGGAAATATTAAGCAGGAGGGATAATACGTATGAAGGCAAGGATTTTATTTGCAACAGGATATGAAGAGGTTGAAGCACTCACGGTTGTGGATATTCTCAGAAGAGCAGGAATGGAGTGCCTTATGGTGGCGTCTGATGATGCAGATACAGTGACAGGTGCACATGGTATATGCGTTGGAATGGATGAAAAGATTTCGGATATCAGTGATGACAGTGATATAGTCATTCTTCCGGGCGGAATACCGGGAGTTCCAAATCTCAAGGCGAATCCGAAGGTTGAGGCTCTTGTGAAAAAGCAGAACGACAGGGGAGCATATGTGGCAGCCATATGCGCAGGTCCTACAGCCCTTGGAGCATTTGGCGTGCTTGCTGATAAGACGGCAACATGCTATCCGGGATGTGAAGGACAGCTTATGGCAAAGGATCACAGGACTGATTCGGTTGTAGTGGATGGCAATGTGATCACAAGCAGGGGCGTTGGAACCGCAATCGATTTTGGGCTTAAGATAGTTGAGGTTATGATTGGCAAGGCGGTAGCAGATGAGCTTGCTGAGAAGATAGTTTATAAGAGATAGTAGTTTATATGGGAAGACAAAATGAATATAAGAATATCAGTTAGAAGCCTGGTGGAATTCATTTTCCGCAGCGGTGATATAAGTGATAGCAGCAGTGGGACTCTGCCTGTAGAGGCGATGAATGCGGGAAGCAGGATTCATAGAAAGCTTCAGAAACGGGCAGGGTCTTATTATGATTCTGAGGTGCCGCTTAAGATTACAGCCGAGACTGAAAGGCACAGTATAACTGTGGAAGGCCGGGCGGATGGAATAATAGACAAGCGTAAGAATGAAGAGTCAGATGTTGGAGAGTCGGATGATGAAATAGAGATGGACAGTATACAGGCTGGTCAGAATAAGGTATGTGATGGAAGATGTGATGAGACGAACGCCGGACATGTTCAGGATATGGCACAGGGCTACGAGATTGATTTCTGTGAAAGCGATGTACTTATAGATGAAATAAAGGGGATATATCGCAATCTTGATGATGTTGAAAGTCCGCAGAAGGTACATGTCGCTCAGGCTATGTGCTATGCATATATTTACGCCAGAGAGAGAAGATATGACAGTATCGATGTGCGGATAAGTTATGTGAATCTTGATAGTGAAAAGGAAAAGTTCTTTAAACGCAGCTATGAATACACTTATCTTGAGGAGTGGTTTGATGCCATGATAGGAGAGCTGTGTAAGTGGCTTGATCTGGTGGAGACTCACAGGATGGCGCGGGATATATCCATATCTGAGATGGAATTTCCATTTGAATATAGGAAGGGACAGAAAGAGATGGCTCTCTATGTTTATAGGACTATAGAGCAGAAACGTCACCTGTATGTTCAAGCTCCAACTGGGATAGGAAAAACCATGGCTGCCATATATCCAACCATCAAATCATTTGTACAGGGAGATGTATCGAAGCTTTTTTATCTGACAGCCAAGACTATCGCACATACGGTGGCGAGGGATGCTGTGCAGAAACTTATGGACAGAGGCTTGAAGTTAAAGACGGTTATCCTGACGGCAAAGGAGAAGATATGCCTTCAGGATGAGATGGATTGCAATCCGGCATTATGTCCGTGTGCAGATGGCCATTTTGACAGGGTAAATGAGGCATTGTATGAACTTGTGACTGGCGAGAAGATAATAGACCGGAATATGGTGCGGGAATGTGCGGAGAAATATCGTGTGTGTCCATTTGAATTAAGCCTCGATGCCAGTCTTTTTGCCGATGCGGTGATATGTGATTATAATTATGTATTTGATCCAAGGGCAAGTCTCAAGAGATTTTTTGCTGGGGATGGAAATGTAAACACTCAAGGCAATTATGTGTTTTTGATAGATGAGGCTCACAATCTGGTTGACAGGGCATCGGCGATGTACAGCGCACAGCTTATAAAAGAAGATTTTCTTGAACTCAAGAAGCTTACGGCGGCGTACGGCGGAAGACTAGCCAAGCATCTTGACAGCTGTAACAGGGAACTGTTGTCACTGAAAAAAGAAGTGCCGGAGGAGGGGTACGCAGTGCTGACGAGTATAGCAGGACTGCAGCTGAAACTTCTGGGGCTTCACGATGCACTTGATCTTTTTCTTGAAGAACACAAACAGATACCAGAGCGCAAGGAAGTGCTGAACTTTTATTTCAATCTGACATCGTTTTTAAATATTTCTGAGATGGTAGATGAGAATTATATCATATATGATGAACTGCTTCCTGATGGGCGCTTCGTTGTGAAGCTTTATTGCGTGAAGCCGGCGGAAAACATAAAAAACTGTCTGGACAGGGGGATAGCATCAGTGTTCTTTTCTGCCACGATACTTCCGATAAAGTATTATATGGAGATGTTGTCAGACTGCCCCGAGGATCAGGCTATATACATCAGGTCACCATTTGCGCAGGAAAATAGGAAGATATTGATCGCAAATGATGTGACGACCAGGTACACCAAGCGGAATGATGAGCAGTACAACAATATATACAACTATATATGGCAGATAGTGAGGGCAAGACCCGGAAATTACATGGTATTCTTCCCATCCTATGTGATGCTGGATCGCGTTATGGAAATCGCCCAGACGGATGAGACAAATTTAGGAGTCAGAGTGATCGCTCAGACACCATATATGAATGAGACAGACAGGGAAGAGTTCCTTGACACATTTGTCGGAGAACGCAATGTGCTGGCATTCTGCATTATGGGCGGTATATTTTCAGAGGGAATAGACCTGACTGGAGAAAAACTAGTTGGTGCTATCGTGGTCGGTCCGGGACTGCCGCAGGTTTGTACAGAGCGAAAGCTTATGATGGACTATTTTGATGGCAGAAGTGGTAGTGATAACAGGTGGACTGACAGTGAGGGCTTTCGGTATGCATATCAATATCCGGGAATAAACAAGGTATTCCAGGCAGCAGGAAGAGTTATCAGGACGGAAGAAGATCAAGGGGTTATAGTACTTCTTGATGAGAGATTTGCTTCGAGGAGATATAGTGAACTGTTCCCGGTGGAGTGGGGCGACTATGAGATATGCAATCGTAAAAACGTTGGAGTGCTGCTGGATGAATTCTGGAAAGAGCGATGATCTGCTGATAAAGTAGAAGAATAAAAGTAACGTGAGGAATAAAAGTAAACAGAATTAATGTACAAATCTTATGTACGGTGCTATAATGGCGGTGTATTATGAGGACGTTTTCTCATAAAGCATGCGGACATCTTGAGAGTCCGCTATATTACTTTTCATAAAAAGGGGATAATGATGGTAGATATAACTGTAAAGAATATACTGGAAGCTACTGGCGGAGTTCTGCTGTGTGGCGATGAGGACACTGTACTCACAGATATCTGTATCAATTCAAAGGAAGCCAAAGAAGGAGATCTGTTTGTGCCTATCATAGGTTCGAGAACTGATGGCCATAGATTTATAGAATCTGCGCTTCAGATCGCAGCTGCTACGCTCACGTCAGAACACGACAATATAGTTGTGTCAGACAAGGCGTACATTCGTGTAGATGACACTGTTAAGGCTCTTCAGGCTATCGGAAAGTATATAAGAAACAGATACGATATGCCGGTTGTGGCAGTTACCGGAAGCGTGGGCAAGACCACAACGAGAGAGATGATCACAGCTGCTGTAAGTGCAGGGATGAAGTGCTTTCACACAGAGGGAAATTATAACTCGGTATATGGAGAGCCTATCACAGTATCCAGAATGACAGATGAATACGATGCGGCCGTTCTTGAACTTGGAATTGGCGAGCCGGGGGAGATGGATATACTCACAGATATAGCACAGCCTGATATCTGCGTTATAACCACCATAGGCGTAGCTCACATAGAATATATGGGTTCTCTTGAAAATACACGTAAAGAGAAGCTCAGCATCATCAAGGGCATGGGAGAGAATGGAACACTCTATATCAACGGTGATGATCCTATGTTATATGCAGTGAAGGATGAGATCCCATGCAAGGTGTACACTTATGGCTGTGGAGAGGATATGGATTTCAGAGCGACAAATATCCGTATGGAAGATGGATATTCAGTATATGATATGGTTCACGGTGATGATGTGGTGACTGTAAAGGTTGGAGTCATGGGACTTCACAATGTACGCAATTCGCTGGTTGCCATGGCGGTGTCGCATCAGCTTGGAGTTCCATATGAGAAGTCTTCAAAGGCATTTGAGAATTTCAGAGGTCTCAGACAGAAGGTTATCAAGCTCCCTGGAAAATATACTATAATTGATGATACATACAATGCCAGCCCTGATTCTATGAAGGCAAGTACCGATGTCCTTTGTGATATGAAGTGTGATGGCAAGAAGTATCTTGTCCTCGGAGATATGCTTGAGCTCGGAGAGAAGAGTGATGAGTACCATTATGAGGTGGGTGAGTATCTGAGAGACAAGAAGATAGATGAGGTCATCGTCATCGGTGAACATGCTCAGAAGATAAAAGAGGCTTTGGATGCGAGTGAGAACACAAAACATGCCAAGACTGTGTCGTTTACAGATACAGAAGAGATAGCTATATATCTCATGGCACTTATGAAGCCGGAAGATATAGTTCTTTTAAAGGCATCAAACGGCATGAATTTGAGTGAAGTAGTTAATATTCTTACTAATTAAAGTGTGTATTTGTATAAAATTACAAAAACGGTCACGGATTTATAACATTCCGTGACCGTTTGCTTGTGCAATATGTTGTGGTTTGATTAAAATCAATTCCCAATACACTACAAAAGGGAGAAAAGAATTTGGTTATATTGAAAAAAGAGTAAAAATGGAGTAATATCAAGCTAGCTTGAAAATAAGTACATAAGATTATATAGATACTTTTTAATTGGGAGGAAAGAATCATGGCTACAGCAAAGAAGGCAGATGACACAAAGAAGGTAACAAAGGCAACACCTGCAGCAGCACTTGCTAAGGTTGAGGCAGCTAAGAAAGAGGAAGCTGCAAAGAAGACAGCAGCTACAGCAGCAAAGGCAGCTCCAGCAAAGAAGGAAGAGCCAAAGGCAGCTGAGGTTAAGGCAGCACCTGCAAAGAAGGCAGCTCCAGCAAAGAAGGAAGAGCCAAAGGCAGCTGAGGTTAAAGCAGCTCCAGCAAAGAAAGCACCTGCAAAGAAGGCAGCTCCAGTTAAGACAACTGAGAAGGTATTTGTAGAGTTCGCTGGTGGACAGATAGAGATGTCAGCAATCGTTGACAAGGCAAAGGAAGTTCTTGGTAATAAGACAGTTAAGGAATTGAACGTATATTACCAGCCAGAAACAGGCATGGTATATTATACAGCTGATGGAGAATCAGGTTCTTACAGTCTTTAATCTATAGATGTTTGTATTGAGACGGGCTCCCGGTCGTTTATGGCCGGGAGCCCTTTTGCGCGTTCTACAAGCGGAACATAGCGCCCAAAACCACCCAGGGACGTAAAACCACCCGGGGACGGAGGCGACGATGCCCTGCTGCATAGGGCTTGCTTGTTTATATTTGATGTTTTGTTATATTTCCATATTACTTTGTTGTTACAAAGTCTGCGTATGCTGTTGGAAGACCGTGCTCTGTAGGATCAAGACCCTTGATCTCCTCTTCCTCAGAAACTCTGAGTCCGATGGTCTTCTTGATGATCAGGAATACGATAGTGATGGTAACTGCTGTCCATGCTGCAACTGATACAACTCCAAGTAACTGGATGAGAAGTGGATGAACACCACCGCCGTAAAACAGACCGGTTATTGTATCGTTTCCTGGAACAGATGTTGTTGAGAAAAGACCAACTGCGATGGTTCCCCAGATACCATTTATACCGTGAACGGCTACGGCACCGACAGGATCATCAACATGTAATGCGTGGTCACAGAGCCATACACCGAATACTACGAGAAGTCCGGCAACGATACCGATGATAGCTGCACCAAGGGCGTCAACTGTATCACAAGGTGCTGTGATAGCGACAAGACCTGCGAGTGAAGCGTTCAGACACATTGACACATCAGGCTTGCCATATTTGAGCCATGTAAATATCATACATGAAACTGTTGCAAGTGCAGGTGCGATAGTGGTTGTAAGGAAGATCGTTCCGAGCTGCTCAACTGATGTTGCTGCTGCACCGTTGAATCCATACCAGCCAAACCACAGAATGAATACACCGAGTGCGCCGAGTGGAAGGTTATGACCAGGGAAGGTGTGAACCTTTACTACCTTACCTGTCTCATTCTTATTGAACTTTCCAATACGAGGTCCAAGTAATGCTGCTCCTATCAGGGCTGATATACCACCTACCATGTGGATTGCACATGAACCGGCGAAATCGTGGAATCCCATATCAACAAGCCAGCCTCCGCCCCAGATCCAGTGAGCCTCGATAGGGTAAATCAGCAGTGAGATGATAGCTGAGTATATGCAGTATGCAGAGAACTTGGTTCTCTCTGCCATAGCTCCTGATACTATGGTAGCTGCTGTTGCACAGAATACCAAGTTGAATACGAAGCTTGACCAGTCATAATTTTTGTAGTCAAGGAAGAGGGCGAGTGAAGGTTTTCCGATGAAACCTCCGAGAGCCCAGTCGCTGCTGCCGAGCAGAAGTGATGAACCGAGGATCATGAATGAAACTGTACCGAGACAGAAATCCATGAGATTCTTCATTATGATATTTCCGGCATTCTTTGCTCTTGTGAAACCGGCCTCAACCATTGCAAAACCGGCCTGCATCCAGAATACCAGTGCGGCTCCGACGAGGAACCAAACTCCAAATACAATTGTGCTTACGTCTTCCATAATCATTCCTCCTTTTAACACATTGGGCAGACGCGCGAAAATGCTTCGTGCCACGGCTGCACTTTTTATAGTTGTGGAAGTGATCAGATAATAAAAAAAGATGCGTCCCGCCAGGCCTGATCCTGACAAAACACATCTTTGTGCACATTATATCTGATCGTACGTCACTGAGATATGACTGATAATATGTATCTCAGTGCCACACCTCAATTACTAACTTGGGTTGAGTATAGTATTTGAATATGGTAAAATATTGAAAAAATCGGACATATACTTATATACATTATTTTATTTACTGTAGACTTAATATTGTAAAGTAAAACATATTATCAGGGTAAAAAAATTATTTGGAGGAACTCTTTGATGCGCCAGATTTTATTGAATGTTAATTTTTGCGATGACATAAGCACATATAAACTGGAAAAAAATAATCGGAAAATAGAGATTACGACCGGGTACAGCTTTTCCGAGATCAGACTGGTGCCCCAGGAACTGGAAGGCGTGTGTGTGGTATATACATCGGGAAACGCCAGAGTGCTAAGGCTATCGGAGGTGAAGGAGGCAAGTGCAGTTGACGGAGGATGCTCATTTGCTGTTGTTCAGCCTGATATTAGTTTCTGTGCAAATGCGGTGGATGACAAGGTGATACATAACATAGTAAGGTCTCTGGACGGACATGGGGACAGCAAGTTCGGTGCAAAAACTGGGAAAAATACAGGCGAGGCCGAGGAAAGACGATATACAGAGGTCTTGGCGGAAGAACTTGGTGTGATGCTGGAAAATTATTCTAAGCTGTGGTCAGAAGAAAGTATCGAAAAAAAGCCTGCAAGAATTAAAAATCTGGCAGGGATGATAACGGAGAGACATGGAATCATAAGCTTGCCGGAGCTTGCAGATTCGGCAGGATGCACAGTCAGACATGTTCACCGGATATTTAAAGAAGAGACAGGAAAAGGACCTAAGGAATTTGCAAGAATTGTGAGAGTGCGATACACGGTACAGAGAATACTCGAGGATCCATATGAGAAAATTACTAATTATATGGAAGGAATAGGGTATTCAGATCAGGCGCATTTTCAACGCGAATTCAAATGGTACACAGGATATACACCAGGAAACTTCATAAGGATCCTGCGGGAGAAGAAAGGTGAATGCATATAAAAACAGCCGGCTGAGAACAGCCGGCTGTCAAGTTAGAAAAAGGAATGTTATAGGATATCATAAATGCATAATGCATTATGATGTATTTGTTAAAGTGCTGTCTCCCCACGCTCTCCTGTACGGATACGAACAACATCTGCAACGTCATATACGAAAATCTTACCATCACCAATCTTGCCTGTGGATATCCTCTCGCATACCTTGAAGATGATCTTGTCAGCCACATCATCAGCCGCGATGGTCTCGATCTTAACCTTAGGAATAAGATTTACCACGTATTCGCTGCCTCTGTAAGTTGTCTTGTATCCCTTCTGATTACCGTATCCCATGATGTTGGACACCATGGCACCTGTTGACTCACACTCGTCGAGGATGGCCTTAACATCGTCAAGCTTCTCTGAGCGAACTACAATCTCGAGTTTTTTCATTTTACAGTCCTCCTTTAAAACATAATGAACAGATGCACCATAGAAGTCTTTAAAGGCATCTGCATCTACAATCGCCTTCAGCCCATTTGCCTTGTCTGATCAGATTATAGCATAGCCAAATTTTCAATTCTATACTGTTGGGCAAATGCAAAAATATTAAAAGAATAATAAAGATATGATGGATAAAAAACCAGACTTTCGGGCTGTGACACTTTATTTTATTAAGCACATTTATAGAGTTGCGAGCCGACAGTGCGGACTGTTGGAGTTTACAGGAATTTCACATTTCAAGGTGTTGGTAAATGTGGTTAGTATATGTTATTATAACAAAAGGTATATAAAGAATTGGAGGACGAATGAGGATATGATAGATAATAGATATGATGATATAGACGATAGTGAGAAAGAATTAAATAAAGAATTAAATAAAGAAGTAAATTATAATGAAGTAGATTATAAAGAGGTAAATGATTCAGAAGTATATGACGTGGCTGGCAACAGTGATGATCGAACAGGCAGCGATACTTCAGATAAGAAATCCGACGATAAATCACAGGACGGCAATTCTGAAAATGATAAGGATGACGACTACGAGAAGTACTGCTATCTCTGCCGCAGACCTGAGAGTGTGACAGGAAAGCTCATCCATATGCCGGGAGATATCAATATTTGTCCGGATTGTATGCAGAGATCATTTGACAGCTTTACAAGTTCAGGATTTGGCAATATGCCGGGGCTTGGCAACATGCAGTTCATAGACCTTACCAATATGCCATTTGGCAATATAGATATGTCCAAGATCAAAGCGCAGAACGATATACCAAAGTCGCAGAAAGTCAAGAAGAAGGCGCCAAAGGCGAAGAAGGCTGAGACGGAATTCTCGCTTAAGACCATTCCGGCACCACACAAGATAAAGGCCATGCTTGATGAGTATGTTGTGGGTCAGGAGTATGCGAAGAAGGTTATATCAGTCGCCGTGTACAATCATTACAAGAGAGTTCTCACGGACACCATGGACGATATAGAGATAGAGAAGTCCAATATGCTCATGGTTGGACCTACCGGATGTGGAAAGACTTATATAGTAAAGACCATAGCAAAGCTTCTTCAGGTGCCGCTTGCTATAACGGATGCGACCACACTCACAGAGGCCGGTTACATAGGCGATGATGTGGAGAGCGTTCTGTCCAAGCTGCTTGCGGCTGCGGACAATGATGTGGAGAAAGCTGAGCGCGGAATAGTATTCATAGATGAGATAGACAAGATAGCCAAGAAACAGAACAGCAACAGCAGAGATGTGAGTGGTGAGTCGGTTCAGCAGGGACTTCTGAAGCTTCTTGAAGGTGCTGATGTGGAGGTGCCGGTTGGCTCGGGAAGCAAGAATGCCATGGTTCCGATGACGACCATCAACACGAGAAATATTCTATTTATATGTGGAGGCGCATTCCCGGATCTTGAGGATATAATCAAGGCGAGGATAAGCAAGCAGGCTTCCATGGGATTTAAGGCAGAACTCAAGGATAAGTACGATGATGAGCCGAACCTTCTCAGACAGGTGACAACAGAAGATCTCCGTGACTTCGGTATGATACCTGAGTTCCTCGGCCGTCTGCCTGTACTCTTCACACTGGATGCCCTTGACAAGGATATGTACATCAAGATCCTGAGGGAGCCAAAGAATGCTATACTCAAGCAGTACAAGAAGCTGCTGGCTCTTGATGAGGTGGACTTGAGATTCGACGACAGTGCATATGAGGCTATCGCTGATGAGGCGATAAAGAGAAAGACCGGAGCCAGAGCACTCCGTGCGATCATAGAGAAATTCATGCTTGATATCATGTATCAGATACCAAGGGATGACACGATAGGAAGAGTCACCATCACCGGCGACTATATCAAAGGCAAGGGAAGCCCGATCATAGAGCTTCGAGGCACCCCTGTGCTTGAGGATTCCGGAGATCTGGACGGTATAGAGGGCTAGAGGTCGGTGAAACTCACCATATCTCTCAAAACTTCTTGATAAAAAATTATCAATATGATAGAATGTCAGAGTTCATTAAGGGAGTAGTCAGCGCAGAGATATAGAATAAAAGCAAGAGCGTTGTGATATCAACATAATGATTGACAGCTGATATATTTGTCGGTGTGAATCTGGTATTACTGTAGATGATGAGACTTTCTGGACAGCTTAGAGCTGCCCGGAAGGTCTTTTTTTATATACGCTTGAAACGAGACAGGGTCTGTTCTTATATAAAAGTCTGGCGCCTGATGTGTGATGCTCCCGGTATTGCAGATTCAGAACAAATACTAAGATGTGGAGAAGAGATTATGAATATTATCGAATTGTTTATGCTGGCGGTTGGACTGTCGATGGATGCATTAGCGGTGTCTATATGCAAAGGGCTTTCACTCAGAAATATAAGGGTGAAACATATGCTCATTGCAGGAGCGTGGTTTGGAGGATTTCAGGCGCTCATGCCGACGATAGGATATGTGCTTGGAAGCTTTTTCGCTGATCTTGTAAGCAAGTGGTCGCACTGGATAGCATTTGTGCTCCTGTTGTTTATAGGCGGAAGCATGATCAAAGAATCCTTCAGCGAGGAGGAAGAAGTGAATGCAGACATGAGCGCAAAGGTGATGTTCCTGCTGGCGATTGCCACCAGTATAGATGCACTTGCGGTCGGAGTGTCATTTGCATTCCTTAAGCTGTCCACGTTGTATATCATACTTGCAGTTATATTCATTGGATGTATCACGTTCATTTTCTCGGCAGTGGGAGTAAAGATAGGAAGCATATTCGGAACAAAGTACAAGTCAAAAGCTGAGCTTGTGGGAGGAATTATCCTTATACTTATAGGCATAAAGGTTGTTCTGGATGGACTTGGAATACTGTAATATAAAATTTAATCCAAATTAATGGACAATTGGGGCTCAAATGTCATACAATATTCAGATAGCACATGTGGGGGAATACACAGTAAGGAGACAATATGTTTAAGATCAAAATAGCAAGAAAGATAAAGAGAGCAGCGGTGCTGTTCGTTGCGGCAGCGATGCTTGTATCATCGACTGCATGCAGTTCACACATGTTTGATGTGAAGGATATATTCGGCGTCACAAAGGACAATACCGATGACTACACTGATGAACAGAAAAGATTTGAGGAGTTTCTTTATGATGAGTATGTGGACAGCGTCACATCCGACACACTAACATACAATTATGAGATAAAGGATGGAGAGACAATGGGAATACCTGAGCCGGAGGTGTCATTGGGGGATCATGATATGACTGACGAAGGTATAAAAAAGCAGAAGTCTGAATTTGATGATACATTTGAGAAGCTTAAGTCATTTGACAGGGATGATCTCACAGAGAATCAGCAGCTCACGTATGACATACTCAAGCAGTATATGGAGAATGAGGAGGAAGGATATCTCAATATCTATCTCAGTGAGCCGTTCTCTCCTATGAAGGGACTGCAGGCGAATATATCAACATATTTCACTGACTACAGATTTGATGACAAGGGCGATGTGGAGCGTTATATACAGGTGCTTGGCATGGTCAGAGATTATTTTGATGACTATCTCGATTTTGAGAAGACGAAGTCGGAAAAGGGATATTTCATGAGTGATGCCGTATGTGACGATGTCATACAGCAGTGCAAGGACTTCTTGAAGGACAAAGACAATCATTTCATGATTCAGACATTCAATGACAACATCGAGGCCCTTGATTTCCTCACTGACGATGAGATAAAGGATTTTGAGGCACAGAATAAGAAAGCTGTTGTGGAGAGTCTCCTTCCGGCGTTCCAGGATGTGATAGATGTACTGTCTTCACTGAAGGGAACAGGAAAGAATGACGGCGGGTTGTGTAACTATGAAGGTGGAAAAGATTATTATACATATCTTCTTCAGTCTGCTGCCGGAACAGATAAGACTCCGGATGAGGTTGCGGAGATGCTTGACGATAACCTCTCACAGCTCATCACAGAGATGACATCAATGGCCATGACGGACTATGATTCGTATCAGTATCTGTATGACAACTATGATGATCTGTTTTCAGAATATAATGATGCTGAGCCGTCAGAGATAATAGATAAGCTCATGGAGACTGCCACGGAACATTATCCGGATTTCAAAGAGATAAGTTACACTGCAAAGAAACTTGACAAGAGTCTTGAGGACATACAGGAGAATACTCTTGCGTATTACATGTCCCCGGCATTTGACGATCAGGATAACAATCTCATAAGGGTAAATGGCAAGCATACAGATGGCATGTGGACTACACTTGCCCATGAGGGATATCCCGGACATATGCTTCAGAACGCGTACTATATGTCCACCGATCCTGAACCGATAAGGACAGTTCTGAACTTCCTTGGATACAAAGAGGGATGGGCTATGTATGCATGCTATGATGCGATAAGTTATTACACATTTGAGGGTGCAAAGAATTCGGAGAATGTTGCGAGACTTTACCAGATAAATGATGAGCTTAATTATCTTGTGTGCGGAAGAATCGACATAGGTATAAATTACGAGGGCTGGAGCCTGCAGGATGCGAAAGATTATCTGAATGAAAAGGGCTTAAACGGCGATGCGGCTGAGAATCTGTATACAACTATGATCGGAGATCCGGCGGTATATCAGAGCTATTCAACCGGCTATTACGAGATTCAATCCATAAGAGATTATGCAGAGGATGAACTTGGCTCAAAGTTCGACCTCAAGGAGTTTAACACAGTGATTCTTGAAACCGGTCCATGTCAGTTCAACATACTGAAATCACAGGTTGACAAATACATAGAGACGAAGAAGTAGATAAAGTAAAAAGAATAAAGAAACCAGAATAAAGAAACTAAAATAAAGAAACTAGAATAAAGCAACTAGAAAAAAAGGAAATAGAAAGAGCAGAAAGGGTTCCCATGAAATATGATCGGTACAAGATTGTGTTTTATGGGAATTTTTCTGTGTATGGAGCATATATTAT
>OLRH01000878.1_pt1 | contig 15529 bp, 9 predicted proteins | sample 1672321 | NCBI WGS metagenome assembly OLRH01 (sample SAMEA3136671, study PRJEB25190) | human gut metagenome | reverse complement strand
CGACATAGTTCGGAACCTTCTGATACAGACCGCCGCTCTCTTTGGCTTCGTTGTGCCAGTTGATACGGAACAGGTTGATGGGGTCAACGTCCCACAGGCCAGTCTTTGCGAGCTTTGCCTTGACCTTCTCGGGGATGTACTGGGGCATTCATACGAAGCCGAACGATATGCGTTATACACAGAGCCTAAAAGAGTCTAAGATCAATTACCCCACACATCCGTTTGCTGAAAAGGACATGATTGAATTGTACCCATTGCAGCTTCAACCGGAGGATGATGCAGCAAGCTGGATCTTCTATACCAACGCATTGAGAGATCTTCCGATTCAGTACAATCAGTCAACGGTTCTGCCTTTACCGCTCCATCTGGCAAAGGGCCTTGAAGAGTACCTTTTCAAGACATAAGTAGATAATACAAAAGTGGGCATCACCTCAAGAATAGAGGTGGTGCCTTCTTTTCATTTCAGTCTTGCAATGAGATTAATTAGGGGGAATGCCTATTTTAATATGATAAATGGCTAAATGTGTGTAAAATTTTCCGAATTAGTAGTAGTTCAGGTGAGCTGCCAGAGATAAAGAGATACGCCCCAAAACGCTAACTGAGATTTATGCTCGCCTTACCCGAAGAAATACTGCTTCATATCTGAGACGCCGCCATCCTTATCGCAGAACCACTCGTAATCAGAGTGGCAATTTTGGCAGTGAGCAATTACATCGAACCCGCCGGGTGAATGCCTGTTATCGGTAATGCTCATGACTTCCAAGGACCTTCCGCAGGCCGGGCAGAACCTACTCTTCTTTGCCTGACGAGTGGCACGTGCTCCCTGCTCTGTTTTAAGTGCATCTAAAAGACTTTGCCAAAGATTCGGATTCGGCTCATGATCTGCGTAGTATTCAAGGTGCCGACTGATATCATCGGCAGCCAGTACGAGAAACTTATCATCCAGAAGCTGAATGTGACGCTTAATATAATCGGCGACTACTATGGGCATATATGTGTTTCTGTCCATCGCATACCGCATTGCCGATAGCAGGATCAAGCGAAAATTAGAATCGCAGATTGGGGCGAGCAGATCCTGTGGGAACAGCAGGAGCACCTTGCCGTCATTCATGAATACGCGCAGCGGGTGCTGTTCTTCTGTTACCCGGTCCAGTGAGTTGTTGGTTTGCTCTTTCAGCTCATCAATGGTGATGGATTCATAGGCAGAAACGAGAAGGCCAAGATGAACTTTATATTGAAAAATGGATAAAAAAAGACCAGACATAGTTGTGTCCGGTGGGGAATTTTAAGAACGCACAAATAAAAAATAATATCAACAAATAACAGCAAACTCTTGAAAAATTCACATTTATGGTGTATACTAAAATAATTGAGCTGTATTCAGATTCAAATCACGAGGTGAGAGCATGGAAGAAATCATGAATGACAAATGGATAAGCATAGATGAAGCTGCGGAATATTTAGGAATCAAAACAGTTACTCTTCGCAGCTGGATCAGAAATGGTAAAGAAGGTTTGCCTGCTCAAAAAATCGGAAAACAGTGGAAGTTTAAAATTTCCGAACTCGATGAATGGGTTAAGAGCGGTAAAAGCGCTGACTGATTCAAGGGGAAAATCGAAGAAAATCATTAGACAAGGAGCAGACAAAGATGGCTGTCAAGAAAACGCAATTATATGCATCGCTGTGGGCGAGCTGTGACAAACTTCGCGGAGGCATGGATTCCTCAGAGTATAAGGACTATATCCTGACACTTTTGTTCATGAAGTATGTCACGGATAAATTTAAGAATAAAGGAGCCTATGAAGACATTAGGGTCTTTGATAAGGCACATGATAAAGATCCCGATCCGGAGAAACGGACGGGCTGCTCCTTTGATGACTTTATTGCTCTGAAGGGAAAGAAAAACATCGGCGAAGGTATGGATAAAATCATAGCACGCCTTGCTGACGAGAATACTGACCTGAAGGGTGTTATTGATATTGCTCATTTTAATGATGAGAAGAAGCTGGGAAGCGGTAAGGAAATGGTTGATAAGTTGACCGATCTCATATCCATCTTCCAGCGCCCGGAACTCGACTTCTCCCGGAATAAGACTGAAGGTGATGACATCATCGGAGATGCCTACGAATATTTGATGCGCAAATTCGCTACAGAAAGCGGAAAGAGCAAGGGACAATTCTATACACCTGCAGAGGTTTCCAGAATCCTCGCCAATGTAGTGGGAATCAGCCGTTGCACGGACACCAGCGCCACGGTATGCGATCCGGCATGTGGAAGTGGCAGCCTATTAATTCGAGCTATTGATGCAGCTCCTATCCCAATCATGGGATATGGCCAAGAAAAGGAAAGCACGACAGCTGGTCTGGCGAAGATGAATGCCGTCCTGCATCGTAAGGCCGAGATTACCATCAAGAGCGGTAACACATTCTCAAATCCGCAGTATCTTGATAAGTCCGATAATTCCATACTTGAACGTTTCGATTACATAGTGGCAAATCCGCCCTTCTCTATGAAGAACTGGCGCGATGGTATTGCCGGTAAAGAATATGGTCGCTTCGAGGGCTATGGGGACACGCCACCGGAAAAGAACGGCGACTATGCTTGGCTCATGCATATCCTTAAGGCTTTGAAATCAAATGGCAAAGCTGCGGTTATTCTCCCTCATGGTGTTTTGTTCCGTGGAAATGCCGAAGCGACTATTAGAGAAGCAATTATAAAGAAGCACTGGATCAAGGGCATTATCAGCCTTCCGGCAAACTTGTTTTACGGCACCGGCATAGCCGCCTGCGTGCTCGTGATTGATAAAGAAGGCGCTGCAAACCGACAGGGCATCTTTATGATTGATGCCAGCCGTGGGTACGTTAAGGACGGAAATAAAAACCGTCTGCGTGAACGTGATATTTACAGAATCATCACAACATTCAATCAGCAGATAACAACCGATCCCAAGTATGCTCGTTTCATACCAAACGATGAAATTGAAAAGAAGAACGGGTATAACCTGAACATCACCCGCTATATTGACTCCACAGATCCGGAGGATATTCAGGATATCTATGCGCACATTCATGGAGGTATCCCTGCGGTTGACATTGATGGCCTCTCCAAGTACTGGGAAGTATTTCCTTCGCTGAAGGCTGAGCTGCTGACGGCGATCAACGAGAAGTATTACAGTCTGAATGTGGAGCACGAAAACATCCGTCAGACGATATATAAAAACGCCGAGTTCTCAGATTATGGCGAGAAACTCGACGAGGCTTTTGCAGCTTGGAAAGCCAAAGAATATCCTGCGCTATCTTCCCTCGATGAAGATGTATCCGCCAGAGAGTTAATCATTAGTCTTGCGGAGGATATCCTTGCTGAATTCGAACACTTGACACTGATTGATAAATACGACGTGTATCAAGTACTGCTGGCTTATTGGAACGAGGTCATGAACGATGACGTGTCGCTTATCATAAGCGAACCGGATGGCTATGCCAATGCCAGAGCGACAGACAATATCGAGGAAGAGATCACGCAGGGCAAGAATAAAGGCGAGATGAAAGTCACCGGATGGGAAGGCAGATTGATTCCAAAGGCCATAGTTATAGATACCTTTTTCCGTGAGGAAAAGAATGCCATAGAGGAAGCCGAGAATGTTGTCGCAGAAACTGAATCCCAGCTTTCTGATCTGATTGAGAGCGCCGATGAAGAATCTGCTCTTGCCGATGTTGCTGAGAACGGAAAAGTCAAGGCGAAGGACGTAGAGGCTAAGATCGAGGAAATTACACAGCATGTAGAGACGGAGGAAACCATAGAGCTGGAAATTTTGATGAATCAGCTTCCTATGCAGAAAAAGCGTCTTCAGGCATATCTGGTGGGACACCCGCTTTGCGAAAGCGCATTAACAGAAAAAGGAACTGTTACAAAGTCTTCTATTATGCTGCGCCTATTTGTTATTCGTACAGTAGAGAGTGTACCGGAGAGCTTGCAGGATGATGTAAATCAACTCAGACAGGCTTTAGACCTTTGCGGTAAAGTGTCCGACTACAACAAGGTTGTAAAGGATCTGAACAAGGCGCTTGATGAGAAGTGCAGAGCAAGATATGACAGCCTGACAGATGAAGAGATTTTGGAACTACTGGTGAACAAGAAGTGGTTTGACAGTATCTTCTCAGGTATAGCTGATCTTTATGCGGCGATATCCCATCGCTTGACCAATAGGATTATTGAGCTCGCTGAACGGTATGAAAATACGCTTCCGGAGCTTGATAAGGAAACAAATGAGTATGAGACGAGGGTAAAGTCTCATCTGGAAAGGATGGGATTCAAATGGTAAGCGAGGTTTTAAGAACAGATATTCCTAATGATTGGAATGTTATTACATTGGGTGATTATGCGCAAATATTTAGAGGTGGTTCACCGAGACCTATTCAAGCATTTTTAACTACAAGTGACCAAGGTATCAACTGGATAAAAATTGGCGATGTTGGTGCAGGAGAAAAATTTATAGAAACTACGGAGGAGAAAATCATACCGGAGGGTGTTTCACGCTCAAGAATGGTTTACAAGGGTGATCTTATTCTCTCTAATTCTATGAGTTATGGTCGCCCATATATCATGAATATCGAAGGATGTATTCATGATGGATGGCTTGTGATTCAAAAATATGACAGGCTTTTTAACAGAGAATACTTGTATTACGCTCTTAGCTCGGATTTGACAATGCGACAGTATGTTGCAATGGCGGCGGGTAGTAGTGTTCAGAATCTGAACAAAGAAAAAGTCTCTAAAGTAGTTCTACCCTGTCCAAAGATATCGGAGCAGAAAAAAATTGCTGAGGTATTGTCCTCTATTGATGCGTTGATTGTGGATTTGCAAAAGCTCATCCGGAAGAAAAAGGATATTCGTCAGGGTACAATGCAAATGCTTGTCACCGGGAAGAAGCAACTGGATGGTTTCGATGGAGAATGGGTAAAAATCAACCTTTCAAAGAATTCAAAACTTAAAGCGCGTATTGGCTGGCAGGGATTGACCACAGCGGAGTATTTGGATGAAGGGTATTCATATCTGGTTACTGGTACAGATTTTAAGGATGGTCAGATTAACTGGAATGGTTGTCATTATGTGGACTACAACAGGTATGAGCAAGATCCCAATATTCAAGTTTCAAACGGCGATCTTCTGCTTACAAAAGACGGTACCATTGGAAAAGTTGCATATGTGGCTGATCTAACCAGACCGGCGACATTGAATAGTGGAGTATTCCTTGTAAAACCCATTACAGATGCATACACAGCTCACTTTATGTTCTATGTGCTGAAATCATCTGTGTTTAAGGATTTCCTGCAACAACTATCAGCGGGTTCTACGATCAATCATTTGTATCAGAAAGACCTTGTAAAGTTTGATCTCTACGTACCGCCTACAAAAGAGGAGCAGGAAGCTATAGCAGCTATTCTCTTTGATATGGATTCCGATATTCATAAGCTCGAAGCGAAACTGGAAAAATATCAGAAGGTAAAGCAAGGTATGATGGAAGAATTGCTGACCGGCAAGGTCAGATTAGTGTAAGGAGGTGCCTGTCGAATGAGTATTGGGGATTCCGAAATCAAAACACAGGAAAGAGTGATCCGCTTCTTTAAAGATCCGGAGATCTTGGGCTACCAGTATATCGGTAACCTGTCGGATTATCAGAATAAGAACATCAAGGAAGATCGTCTGCGCCAGTATCTTCGACTGAAGGGCTATGCAGACAAGCTGATCGATGGAGCCATTACGCAGCTACAACAGGAAGCAGGTAATCTTTCGCGTGGGCTATATGACGCCAACAAAACTGTATATTCTCGTTTAAAGTATGGTATTCCGGTTAGCGAAAGTCCTGAAAAGCCTCCGGTGACTGTACAGCTTATTGATGAGGAAAACCCTCTGAACAATGACTTTGCTATTGCCGAGGAAGTGACGGTCGTTGAACAGTCAGAGAAGCGACCGGATCTTGTAGTTTACTTGAATGGTATTGCAGTAGCGGTTATTGAGCTGAAACGAAGCAGCGTCTCCGTCTCTGAGGGTATTCGCCAGAATCTGACGAACCAGAAGAATTCATTCATACAGGGCTTCTTTTCTACAATGCAATTTTGCATGGCGGGAAACGAATCAGAAGGCCTGCGCTACGGCACGCTTCTGACCGGAGAAAAGTTTTATATGGAATGGAAGGATGACGGCTTCAAAGAACATGAAGAGGAACGTGATCCAGTAGATGTTCGTATCAGTAAAACCTGCGAAGGCATCGAGAATAAACTCCTGAAGCAGATATACGCCATGTTCGATAAGAAACGTTTTATCGATCTTATCATGAACTTTGTCGTTTTCGATAAGGGCATCAAAAAGGTGTGCCGGTACAATCAATATTTTGGCATCAAGCGCACTCAGCAGAGGCTCAATAATCTGAGGACAGAGCTTCACAATCCGAACAGAGATCCGAATAAACCGATGGGCGGCATCCTGTGGCATACACAGGGTTCCGGCAAAACGCTGACAATGGTGTGGCTTGCGAAGTGGATTCTGACACATTGGGCTGAGCTTAATGCCCGTGTCCTTATTGTGACAGACAGAGATGAGCTTGATGAGCAGATAGAAAAAACATTCACTGGCGTGGATGAAAATATTGCTCGTACCAGGAGCGGGAAGGACTTGCTGAATCGCCTGAATGTATATGATGATTCGCTAATTTGCTCTCTGGTTCATAAGTTTGGCCGTCGTGGCGGTGAAGCGACAGAGAATGACTACGATAAGTATATTGAAGAACTGAAAGCCTCCCTCCCTGCTGATTTTGAGGCAAAGGGGAATCTTGTAGTATTTGTTGATGAATGTCACAGAACACAGTCCGGTAAGCTCCATACGGCGATGAAGACTATCATGCCGAATGCAGTATTTATTGGCTTTACGGGTACTCCGTTGCTGAAAAAGGATAAAAAGATTAGTATCGAAGTTTTCGGTACATACATCCATGCTTACAAATATAACGAAGGCGTTGCCGATGGCGTCGTGCTGGATTTGCGTTATGAATATCGTGATGTTCCACAGGATTTATCTTCGCAGGATCGTGTTGACCAGTGGTTTGATGTAAAGACCAGAGGCCTCTCTTCTCGTGCTAAAGCAAAGCTCAAGGAGAAGTGGGGCACGATGCAGAAGGTATATAGCTCTCGCTCTCGTCTTGAAAAGGTGGCGTGGGACATCATTCAGGACTTTAATATGAAGCCGCGTCTGATGGATGGAAACGGAAATGCGATTCTTGTAGCTGATGGTATTCCTACGGCTTGTAAGTATTACGAAATCTTCCAACAGATGGGCTTTAAGAAGTGTGCCATCATATCTTCCTATACACCGAACAAGGGCGAACTGCGCACTGATACTGTCAGCGATGAGGATGATACTGAAACCTTCCTCAAATATGAGACGTATTTGAAGATGCTGGGGCTTGATCCGTCTGACCTTCCGAATGCAGGATCGGTTCAGGCTAAGGTGGAGGAATTTGAAAAGGAGGCAAAGCGCAAATTCGTAGAGGAGCCCGCGAATATGAAGCTCCTTATCGTCGTGGACAAGCTCCTCACCGGATTTGATGCGCCTCCTTGTACCTACCTTTACATCGACAAGAGGATGCAGGATCACGGCTTGTTTCAGGCGATTTGCCGCGTCAACCGCCTTGATGATGATAGTAAAGACTTCGGCTATATCGTGGATTACAAGCAGCTATTTGGACAACTCCAGACTGCAATGAAGGACTATACTTCCGGAGCTTTTGAAGGATATGATCCGGAGGATGTAAAAGGACTTGTTAAGGATCGCCACGATGCTACGGTATCCTATTTTGAGGAAGTGTATGATGCCGTCGAAGAACTCTGCGAAGGCGTCGAGGAACCTCGTAGGGAAATCCAGTACATCCATTATTTCTGTGGTGTTTCCGGTCAGTCGGAGGAGAGCGACGAGATTTATGCACGCCTGAGAGAAAAACTCTATCGTCTGGTGAGCAGTCTTGTCAGAGCGTTCGCGGAAGCAAAACCATATCTGGTTGATGACATCTCATCTGGCAAACTGAATGAATATGACAAGAAGGTCACTTTCTACATTGAGTTGAAGAAAACCATCGGTACGGCCAGTGGTGACTTCCTCGATTTGAAGGCCTATGAGCCTGATATGAGAAAGATGATCGATAACTACATCACGGCAGCGGACACAGAAAAGATCGGTGATTTTGATGATCTTACCCTATTGGATTTTGTAGCAAAGCAGGGTGAGACGCTTACCGGTGAAGGCGATAGCGGCCACAAAGAAGGTGCAGCAGAGGCCATCGAGAATAACATCCGTAAGAAGGTTATCGAAAAGGTCACTGTCAATCCGCGCTACTACGCAAAAATGTCAGAAATCCTTGATAAGCTCATTGAAGAGCGTAAGCAGGGAGTTCTTGACTATGCTGAGATGCTTGAGAAATATATAAAGCTGGCTAAGGACGTTGATTGCCCGGAGGATAACGATAAATATCCGGAAAGCATCCGTAAGAGCAAGGCACTTATGGCTATTTATGACAACACCGGCGAGGACGAGAAACTTGCCCTACGAATTCACAAAGCCGTGAAAAAGCAAGCTCTGTCTGGTTTCAGGGATAATCAGGTTGTTGTCAGAAGAATAAAAAAGGCTCTCTTTGAGATTCTGGGTGATGATTCCGAGGTGGAGCGCATCTATAGGATCATTGAGAAACAGGAGGAGTATTAATGCGCATTGTCATTTCCGGGATTCCGATTGATGTGCAAAAAAAGAATATAAAGAATATGCACCTTCAGGTGAAGCCGCCGGATGGACATGTGGTAATTTCTGCGCCTTTATCCGTGGACGATAAAGCTATAGAGGCTTTTGCCAGAACTCAGCTGGGCTTTATCAAGAGGGCTATTGCGCAGTTTCAGGATCAGCCAAGAGCATCGAAGCGACAGTATGTTTCCGGCGAGACGATGTATATCTGGGGGAAGCAATACTTTCTTGTCTTCAAGCCGGACAATCAAAAGAACAGCTTCGAGATTCAGAATCAGAATATTGTTCTATCCATGAGCGCCAAAAGTACCGTGAAACAGCGAGACGCTTATGTGAAAGAGGAATATAGGAAGATCCTAAAGGAAGAAATAGAAAAGCGTCTGCCTAAGTGGGAGACACAGACAGGACTTAAATGTGATTCTTGGCAAACGAAATATATGGTCACAAAATGGGGTGCCTGCAGCACAGATAAAAAGAAGCTGTGGTTCAACCTGCAGCTCGCCCAGAAACCGTATGCCTGCCTTGATTATATTATTTTGCATGAGCTTACACATTTAATCACAAGAAAGCATGATGCTACATTCATCGCACACATGGATAGGCACATGCCTAATTGGCGTGAAATACGTAAAGAGCTCAACGACAGCAGACTGGACTACTATGAAGCGCAGGATGAAAGCCCACTGCAGAAACTGATCGACCAATCTCGTTATGACGACATCCGGGATGCGGCCATAGCTTATATTCAAGAGGATCATTCTGGTGACACGAAAAGACTATCGGTCATTGATATGAAAATCGAGAATGTTATCCATATTGAACAGCCGGAGGATGGCGTGATTGCTTTCGATGTAATTGCATCATGCGATGTCGAAATGCCATCCGCATCTCGCAAGGGATATTTTAATGAGCGCTGGCTTAAGATCCATTGTCAGGTTACTCTTGGCATCGATATGAGCGGGTTCCGGATCATGTCTGTTGGTAATTGTGAGCCGCAAGAGGAATCTGATAATGACCGTCTGTCCGGAGAGCTGGTACCTATTATCTCTCGCGACCAGTTTGAAGGCGAGGCTGAGAAGTTCCTGACAAGGTATTGTCCGGAAGCACTGGATAAACCGATGAGGGTTCCAATCGAGACAATAGCCAGCGATATGAAACTACAGGTTATCGAAGATGTTCCTCTGTCAGATGATCTTACTTACTTTGGGACTATCATATTTGATAACGGGAATGTTCTCGATAAGCACCGGAAGATTACAATTCGCAATGCCAAGCGAGGAACCGTTTATCTTGATCCGCGTGTCTCCTATGAAAGATCTGTAGGAACAAAGCGCACTACTCTGGCTCATGAATGTTTCCACTGGTACCGTCATCAGCCTTATCATGTGTTGATGAAAATGATAGGTGCCGATGATAATCTGGAAAAAGCAATTCAATGTCAGATAGCCGCTAATTCCATAGATTCAGATAAATGGAAGGCTGTAGACTGGATGGAGTGGCAAGCCAAAGGCGTCGCTCCGAGAATCTTGATGCCTGCGAGACCGACGCGTTTGAAGGCAGATCAGCTCCTTGCAGTTTATGGCGGGGCTGATGATGCGAGCATTGCAGCCTATGAGAATGTCATTGATGAACTTGCAGAGTTGTTCGATGTGTCGAGACAGGCCGCCAAGGTTCGCCTGATGGATCTTGGGTATCCAAAAGCCGAGGGCGCATATCCATTTGTGGATGGTCAGTATGTTCGCGGATATTCATTTGAAGCAGGTGCCTTGGATAAGAATCAGACATTCACTATTCCCTATGCCGATCTGTTTAAAGCGTACTGCTTTGATCGTGAGTTTAAGAAGCTGATTGACAGCGGACAGTTTATTTTTGCAGATCGTCATCTCGTTCTCGATAACGAGAAATACATAGCGAGAGATCAGTCCGGGAATGCTACGCTGTCAGAATATGCTCTCTCGCACATGGATGAGTGCTGTGTCGTTTTCTCGAAGGGATATAGCTATCAATCGAAATATCAAGGGGCAAGGTATTACACGCAGTTTATGCGGAATGCCGCACCGGTTGAAAATCAGGTTGAATATTCCTTTGAACTTAATGCGCACAACAAGACACTTCTTGAGCAGATCAAGAACGCAAAGCGCCGGTCAGAAGCTATGCGTAGATATCCCGGTTCCTTTGCTGAGACGCTTGTAGCGCTGCAGAAGGAAAGGAAGCTCTCAAATAAGCAGTTGGCTGACCGCTCACTTGTGGGAGAAAAAACCATTCAGCGTTTGAGAAACGATGAAGAGTATCCAACATCTGTGCAGACAGTTCTGGCGTTATGCGTAGGTCTGAAGTTGCCTTTGCCAGAGGCTGAGATGTTTCTCGGTAAAACAGATTTTAAATTGAATTCGATGAAAAACGAAGGTTACGTTTATCAATGTGTATTAGCGGCCTGCGCTGAGAATTCGATTTATGAAATAAATGAAATGCTCAAAGAAAACGGAATTACACCTCTTGGAAGTGATCCCGATCTTCAGTGAGTCAAGGAGGAGGACTAACAATGGCAGTGCCAAAATACGATGAATTGATGAAGCCTTTACTGGCAGCAGTAAAAGACGGTGAGGTCTATAAAATTAAAGACGTTACTGCCGTGTTAGCTCAACAGCTAAATTTATCAGCGGAAGACCTCGCAGAAATGCTTCCGAGCGGCAGGCAAACCGTGTTTAAAAACAGGGTCGGATGGGCGAAGACTTATCTGAAAAAAGCTGGACTCCTTGATAGTCCTGCCCGCGCTACTATTGTTATTACAGAAGCTGGAAAGAAGGTGGTTGCAGAAAATCCGGAGAAAATTGATTCCAAATATCTGGAACAGTTTCCTTCATTTGTGGATTTTGCATCCGCCTCTGATCCTACAAATGGAGATGATACAGTGCCCGTGATTTCAAAGCAGACGGATCTTACACCCGATGACCAGCTTGAAGACGCATACAAGCAGATTAATGCAAGCCTTGCATCTGATTTGTTGAGTGAAGTCCTGAAAATTTCACCATACACCTTTGAAAAGCTCGTTGTTGATCTTCTTTCGAAGATGGGATATGGAACTGTGGCTTACGGAAGTCATGCAACAGTCGCTTCCGGTGATGATGGAATTGACGGCGTGATCATGGAGGACAAGCTCGGCTTTTCTTTGATCTATATACAGGCTAAGGAATGGGCACCGGATAGAGTCGTTGGACAGCCGGACATTCAGAGCTTTGTAGGTGCGATTGCCGGGAAGCACGGTGATGGACTTTTTGTTACAACAGCTAAATTCTCGCAGAAGGCTAAGGATTACGCAAATACGCATCACATTATTCTGATTGATGGTGAGAGACTTGCAAATCTGATGATTGAGTATAACTTCTGTGTGTCAACGAGGAAAACGTTTGAAATTAAGGCAATCGATACGGATGCTTTGGCAGAATATCAGGATGAGTGACGTTCTCACATAGACAATAAATCGGAGGAATATTATGTACGAGAAAATAAAGAATGACATAGCACAAGAATATTATGTGAAAAACTATCCCAATGATGGACAGCGGTTTGTCGCTTGGTATCTTCGTAATATCCATAACCTTGATACCTTTGAGGCCAAAGCCTGCATTACCGATGGAGCCGGAGACAAGCAGATTGATGCGGTCTATATCGATGACCAGTCTTCGACAATATACATTATTCAGGGAAAGTTTTACAAAGGCGACACTGTGGATGCAGAACCTCTTCGTGAGGTAACATCGTCGTGGATTCAAATTAAGAATCTTGCAAAGCTGCAGGAGGCGGCTAATGAAAAGCTGCAGGCAAAAATCAGTGAAATTGCTACAGCCTTAGAGGACGACTATGAGGTTTGTTTTGAACTGATTACCACATCCGGTTTGACAGATTCTGCTAAGTCTGATTTGGCTGCTTTTCAGACAGAACTTGCGGAGAGCGAAACTTTGAGCGCGAATCTTGTGCTTGTTGACAATGAAACTCTTCAAGCTCGATATGATGAGGCACTGAATCGAAATCGTCCATATATCAATTATGAGTTTTCCATTGAACAAGGGAAATATATGGAGATGCAGATTGGTGCAACCAGAGCTGTTATCGCAGCCATTCCATTGAAGGAGTGTATAAAGATTCCCGGCATCAAGGATGGGACGCTTTTCAGAAAAAATGTACGCCAGTCTCTCGGTACCGGGAATAAGGTTAATAAGGGAATCGCTCGCACGCTGCGAAATAATCCGGAGGAGTTCTTCTTCCTTCACAATGGAATAACGGCAATTTGCTCGTCTATCAAAATTGTCAATGGAACCATGAGCGTAAAGGAATTGAACGTGGTTAATGGCTGCCAATCCCTGAGTACGATCTTTAATTGCAGTGAATCCGTCCGGAATGTCAGCGATGCTTATATAATGTTCCGCTTCTATGAGATTAGTAATGCAGAGCGTGCAGATGAAATCAGCACATGCACTAACTCCCAGAGCGCTGTAAAAGCTCGTGATTTGAGGAGCAATGACAAATATGTTCTGGCGATGAAGAAGGCTTACGAACAGCATTTTACTGACGGATACTTCATTACAAAACGCGGAGAGAATGCTGATCCGGTTAAATACAACACAGCACATATTGTGGATCTGACATCACTCGGCAAACAGCTGATTGCATGGCATTCTCAGAGGCCTACCATCTCCTACAGTGAGAGCAGAATATTCGACAAGTATTTCGAGCAGCTGTTCCACAGAGAGTATAGTCCAGAAAAGGTTCAGGCGCTTTCTGATCTCTACAAAGAGGTTTATAAGAACTGGGGTAATGATAATCCGCTTGGACTAAACGAGGCCTTGATAGCCCTTAAGGCTTACGCTCCGTATCACCATCTTTTCGCTGTTTCTGTTCTATTCTGTGAAATCAATAAGATGCAGGATCTTGTTCCGAATCCGGCAGTTGCAATGCAAAAGCTCAGGGACAACGACCTTCTTGATACGGTTATTGAACTCGCCGGTCAGTGTTTGAATATGGGCTTTGAAATTGCACTTGATGATGCAAGTCAGAACAACAAGGTGTTTAGCCCTCCGAACTGGACTAAGGCAAAAGCCTCCTTACGTGATATCCGCACTGCCGTAAAGCAGTACCTGATGACCGTGAGAATGACACCCGGTGGGAAGGATATACTCGACAAGCTGAATACGGGTCTCAAAATGTCGAATGATGATTTTGAATCTCGCTGGAGTGCAGACTAAACCCATTAGGGTTTCCTTGCAAAAATATTCGAGTAAGATTAATTCGCAAAAATTACAAGACCTCTTATGAAACATCAAATGAAAAGGAAAGGTCGTGAATAAATGAGCAGAATACTATGCCCGGAATGCGGGACAAAAATATCAGACAAAGCTACGAAATGCCCGCATTGTGGATTTCAAAGTGCCGATCCAAAGAGGCCAATCAGTGAGCAGGACAAATACGAGATGGTTCCGATCTTCGAATATGATATTGAAGAGTGGCAGCCGAATCGTGGAGAACTAAGCATTATCTCATATGAAGATAATAGAAGTCTTATTCAGTATTTTGGTAAGTGGGAAAACATCAAGGTAAAGCTTCCTGCAATTGCAGAAGTAATAGGAGCCATGGCAGGCAAGGATCACATCATGGTTGCTAAGATGGATTCCTATGTGAAGGATCTAATAGATAAGGGAATCTATCGATTCACCATTGATAAGCAGGGAGAAATACTACCAACAATTCGTGACGCAGATGGATTTGTTAAACAGGTGAGACTTGAGGACATGGCCTTGACACCTAATCTCACACAGTCCTTAAACAACTTATCGACGCACGCGGTAATGGCTCAGATTCTTGATGAAATAGAATATGTCGGTGATGCAATAAGAGAAATCCACGTAGAGCTGCAGAATGATCGTCTTGCTATGGCAGAAGGAGCAAGGGATAAACTAATACAGGCGAGGCTGATCCAGGATGCAAAGCTGAGAGAAGCGGCTATGCTGGATGTTATACATAGTGCGACAGATGCAAAGCGAGTATTGATGCGGAACTTTTCTCAGAATATGTATCATATCACCGAACATTCCCAGAAGTCTGATTTTCAAATGATGCTTGATTTCAAAGGAGAAAAAGACGTCAGCAGGAAGGCAATTGACGCGTTTCAGGCACTTGTTTACATTACTAACTCTGTGCAGACCGAGTGTGAAGGATACGCAATGTTGGGAGAATACGAACCGTGCAAGGAATGTTTAGAGGAATTCAAATCCTTCATATTGGAAAACAGACTTAATGAGCGAGATACATTATTGTTGCTCAATGAGAATTCTTCTCAAAAGCGAATCGAAGTAGTCGATCAGTTTACCGATATTGCAGCGAGGATTACAGCCTTTGATCCGAAGGCACATATTGAGTATTCAGTACATAATCTGTTGACCGCAGAAACAGAACATACCGGAGGTGATTCTGATGAGCAATAATAAAGATCCAGAAATTCGTTACTGCAAGAAGTGCGGATGTGAACTTGTAAGCACGAATAAGCACAAGTTATGTGATAATTGCAGACGCGAAAGGAATGCAAATATTAGAAATGGCGTATTAGGTGCCCGGCATTCTGGTTTTGCCATACATTTTTCAAAGATTCATCCATCTCATCTGTATGGTTTTCCAGATAATCCACAAGCCCCTGCGGCGGTGTTTTTGCACCATCAATTATAACGGACAAGCTGTGACCGTGGAGGTCACG
>OLRH01000858.1_pt1 | contig 15682 bp, 17 predicted proteins | sample 1672321 | NCBI WGS metagenome assembly OLRH01 (sample SAMEA3136671, study PRJEB25190) | human gut metagenome | reverse complement strand
TCAAGTTCCACAAAATCCGCCTTGATATCAGGAGCATCTTCTAAGATATGAGAAATTAGGCTAAATACATCACTTTTATTTTTCGGCTGTCCCTGCGATGTATGGTTCTGTGGACTGTCGAAAAAAATCCAATTCATAGATTTTACTCTGAAGTTACAGTATAATGAGCCCAAAGAGCCGTATTTAAGCTATGTAAAATAATTTTGACAAGGAAAAAAGGTTTTGTAAAAGATATTGGATAGACATTTGATGGTTAATATATGACAATGACACCGAAAGGAGCAATCGGAATATGGAAATAGGTAAGAAACTTAAAAATGCACGAGTACAGTCTGGAATGACACAAGAAAATGTTGCGGAAAAAATCAATGTATCAAGGCAGACAATTTCAAACTGGGAAAATGAAAAATCTTACCCAGACATTATCAGTGTAATAGAGTTGAGCAATCTATATTCTATAAGTCTTGACGTATTGCTAAAGGGTGATGAAAAAATGATTGAACATTTAGGAGAAAGTACAAATGTTGTAAAAAGCAACCAAAAAATGATATGGGCAATTATTGTAAATATCATTGTCGTAGCATTGCTGATAACATTAAATATGTTTATACCAGATAACAGTTATTTCTTAGTTGGAATATTTTGTCTTATGGTTATCACTTCATCAGCATTACTTTACCAGATAATCAAAAAATTTTAAGGAGGATATTTTGTTATGGACTTGAACATAGTTTTAGCGGTAATTTGTGGAGCAGTTGCACTTGTAGGAGCATTTTGTGTTGTGTTTCAGATTTATCATATGACTGTTATAGACGCAACAGCTAGAGGGTTAAAGCACCCTAAATTTTGGGGAGTATTTACAATGAGTGGGAATACTTCAAGTAGCTTGCTTATGTATTTAATCGGAAGAAGAAAATACCCTATTGTAAATATGTGTGAAAGTAACTCAAAAGAATTAGAAAAACGCAAAAAATCAGCCGGGATCGGATTGTTATTTTTGGCTATTGGTGTAATTGGTATTATATGTGCAACCTTAATATAATTAAGAAATACAGATTTATGATTATATTTTGCAACATTTACAAAGCAGTTAGTCTTAGGATTGACTGCTTTTTTTATAGGCGCAATAAAAAAGGTAGAAATCCTTCACCGACCAAAGTTGCGATTTCTACCCGTCCTCTTAGACAATATTATGATACTGAAAATTACCAAAACTGTATTTTTTTTATAATTTTGGTAATGATTTTTATGTTTTTGAATTATTGAATATTCCATAGTGGCAGAGTCAACACGGAATATTCAGGTAGCAGGTAGATACCTGGAAATAGATTTAAATACGTTTTAAAATACATGATACTTATTCTTCTTAAAAGCTACTATTTATATATTCTTCTACATCCATAGATACAATCTTTTTGTTTTCAAACAGTAAGACTTTATCGTATAAAGAAACTGTTTCTTTTGTTACTTTATGTTCTATAGACAATACTGTAATATCTGGATTGGATAAAATGAATTGATGTATTCGATCTGAATTTGCTTTATCAATTGCAGAAAAAGCCTCATCCAAGAAAAGCCATTTTTTATTTCTGTACATTGCTCTTGCCAAACAAATACGTTGCTTCTCTCCACCGCTTAAATTCAAATGTTCAAAATCAAGATTGTCTCTTTCCTTATCAAATATCGATTCTAAATTAAATATAGTTACTAATTCTTTCAAGGAATATTTACTCATTTCCCTTCCTAAAGTAATATTTTGTTCAAAGGAAAACGGTAATAAGTCATTGTTTTGATTCACATAAGAAAACTTATCGGCATAGGTGCTAAATTGAACATCCTTCAAATCCTTATTGTTCACATAAAGGCCATCTGCTTTCTTCTGCTTTGTTAAAATGTCTAAAAACGTACTCTTACCATCTCCACTTTTTCCAATGACTAAATACTTTTTTCCCTGATCTATTACCAAATTATTTAAATCCAATATTTGACGAACACCAAAAGAATAACTTAAATGCTTAATCTTAATGTCATGAATTTGTTCATCAAAAATAATGGGTTCATTTTCTTCATAGCACATTGAATTATCCAACAGTTTTTGTAGAACTGGCTTAGAAGATTGAATCATGTTTCGAAGATTTGCATAATTAACGATTGGCAGGATCACCATATTACTAGCTTGTGCAATTCCTAATAATTGTCCCACTGTTAATCGATTATAATGTATTAACACAATTCCAAAGAGCAATGTCAAAAAAAACATGGCTTGAGAAATAAAAGAATTTATAGAAGTAAGTATTTTTATAAATCCATTATTTTTTAGAGTTCTTTGCTCTAAATTCTTATTCTCAATGTCCAGATTGTCACAAAATACTTTTTCTAAATTTAATATCTTTATATCATTAAAACAACGACACAGATTTTTAATAGAACAAAGCCATTGCTTCATTGAATCCAAATAATTCATTTGATTCTTCTTTAAACTGTTTTTAAAAATACTATTTATTAAAATTGTTATAAAAGCACAAAAGAGCAGAAACATTAATATTTCTACACTTAGATTTGCGATATATAGACTTCCCAATATCAATGAAATGGTTAATGAGAACACATTTAATTTTGAGGAAACATAATTATCAATTACCACATTCACTTCATTATTAAATTCATTCAATATCTCACTGCTATCCTTTTTTTGAAACGATTCTATATTTCTGGAAGCATACGATTGATACAAATTTTGATTAAGACTATAACGTATTTTATTCTTCAACACCTCTACTACATATTGTTGCAAAGTGGAAACAATTAAATAAACGCCTAAAAATATCAATACGATCACTATAAGGCTTGAAATTGAATCCAGAAGATGATCATCAAATATATAGCTCATCAAGATTGATTTCAATAGATCCACTACTGAATATGAAACAATGAGAATAAGCGAAATAAAATATAATACTTTATGATTCTGAACAAGTTTAAACATATTTTACGGCTCCCTTTAATTTGTTCAATATTTCATTTAATCTACCTCTTTTAATTTCTTTGGCTAATTCCTCATATATTTCAAGAGCATTTTCATTCATTTTTTTACAATCTTTAAAATTAAAATTTTCTTTTGCTGCAAAACATTGAGAACAATTCCACGAAATATTACACTTTTTGCATTGCTCATATGATTTCTTGTTGACCTTCTCAGAAAATCTCAATCTTTTACTTTCAAATTCGTCTTTATTAAAAGACGTTAAATCCCCTAACAAATATTTTTCTTTTTTATCTATCAATAAATGACAAGGATATATTTTTCCATCAGAATCAATATTCAAAAGTTGTGTACCAGCACTGCAAAAATAGCACTGATTTGTCTTTGTGAAAAAGCCTAATAATAATTCACGGGTTCTGTTAATTGGAATACTTGAACAATTCAAAATATCTTCGATATCCTTTTTTGGAGATGTAAATTCAATAGTTCTACTATTTCCAAATAATTCGCAAACAGAAACATTAGTACAACCATATTTTTTTGTTAAATATTCCGCAATTTCTTTTTTAGTATATTTCGATTTTCCATCATAAGTCGCTTCAATTGATAAAGCGCTTTCTTTAAACCTCTTATAATTCTCATTGATAACGTCAAAAGAGCCTGTATTATCCTTAAATACACGGTTTCTATCATTATCCTCCTTTGAACCATCGATAGATAATGTAAATTTTATTTTATAGCGGTGAATTAGGTTATCGATCCTTTTATTCATTAATGTTCCGTTTGTTTGACAATAGAACCCAATATCAGGTCTTAAATTATTGACCTGTTGGCATAAGTACTCTATTCCATCCACGTTCAAAAGAGGTTCACCGCCAAAAAAGGTGATGTTTTGAACAGTAGGATATAGCATTAAAAAATCTATGAATTTATCAATTAGATTTTTATCAAATTTTCTTTTCTTCTTATTGTATGTACCTTCATTTGCAAAACAATAATTGCACTTTAAATTGCAAAAATTTGTCATATTAATTTTGACTGTCTTCAAATCATAGTTTGTAGTACTATCCTTAATTAATCTACTAATGAAACTATCTTTCTCTTTGGTTATTCCACGATAAACATTTTCAAATTCCTGTATATGTTCTTCATCTAATTCAAAAATTTTGAATTGAAACGTATCAAACATAATTCCTTCCGTGGTTAAAACTAAATTTTTATAATTCAAACATTTTTTCATATTAACTTATGTGGAAATAGGGGTATGGAACTGATCCATACCTCTAACAATTCATGAAGAAACATTTGGTAAATGTTCATCAAAATTATTTTGATTAAAACTGATATAATTCAGAAAACTAGCAGATCATATTTCCACAAAGAAGCCCTCCACAAGCAACTGATACATCAAATTTTACATCAAATGCGATTTCCTTCATAAGTATTCACCTCCTCGCAAAAATTATCGTTTATCTAATAAAAAAAGACAAGAAACTCATTTTGTGAAATAAATCAGTTTCTTATCCCAATTAAAGTATGTGAATCGTTCAATCTTGCACAAAGTCAAAAATTATATAAGTCCTTTTTCAATACAAATTTCTTTATATTTATGCAAATATTGGCAGTTTTTGATAAACAAGAATTTGAATAACAATGAATCATTTTTCAACTCTTTTAAACGATGTTGATATTCTTCATTTGATTCATGATCCTTGTTTAACATTAGCAAGAAAACATCGATATATTCTGAATTCTCTAATTCCTTGATCATTTTTTTAGCGGTGTTCTTATCATCTTTTACGATAAAATAGATAAAAATAGCTTCCTTATATTTCATCCTCATTTGTTCGTCTTTGCAAGTTTTTAGGCCTTCATTTAAGTACTGATACCCTTTTTTCATTCCATTCTTATGTTGGATCAAAATCGCACCTAGATTATAGTAAGCTAGACTTTTATATTGAGTGTCATAGGAAACGGAGCTCGTATAATATTGTTCCGCTTGTTTCAAATCCACTTCGAGACAAAGCCATCCCAATGCACAGAGAATTTCTGCAATCAAATTTTTATTTCCTAATTCTGTCGCATATTTTAAACATATCTTATACAAATCATAGGCTTTAAAGACATTTTTTTGATACGCATATAGATTGGCTTTGGATTTCAACCTTCGTATAAATATCCATTCTTCATTATCAGATAGTTCCATATTTCCAGAAGATAATCTAAACAAATTAAAATATTCTCTTTGCGAATCATCCATGTATGAATAATACGCTTCCACTTCAGCAAGTGATATATTGATTTGAGAATTCATTTCGGAAGCATACAGCAAAAACAATTGATATGAAACAAACAGACTCGATGTAGAAACCTCATCTTTATATTCAAGCAATTCATCGATGACCTTGAGGATCTTTAAATTTGATGCCATATAGTACCGAAAGAAAAGTTTCAGCAAAGCTTCTATGTGATTTTCTTTTTCTTGATTCATTGTTTGAATCCCCAATTTTTGAAATATCAATTTATATATTTCATTATCTGCAATCAAAATATTGTTTTCAATCTTAGAGAGGTAAGAAGGTGAACAGATTCCATAAGCTAAAGCCTCTAAGGATATGTCTTGCTTCTTTCGTTCTTTTTTAATCAACAAACCTCTATAATCATTCATTTATTTAACCTCTTTATCTTCCATAACAGAAATACAATCTGTAATTCTTTTATCTTTACATATTATAGAAATACTTCCTTCAAACCATAATAGTTAACCACTCATCGAATCATTTTTTATTAATTTCAAAAACAAGCAAAAAAAACTGATTAGCTGCTAAAGCATTTCCATCTTGCCACATTTTCAAAGGATGTAAACAATTAATTCATCACTATTTTACTACAATTGAATGAACTTTCATACGCTGAAAATTCATAAATCTGCAAAGAGGTCAAAAGAAAAATTTATTCCTACCGCAAGGACTATATCAAAGTGTAATCAGAAGTGTACATTTTTAAACGATCATTTATATCCATATTTAGATTATCATTTATAGACCTTTGATTATCTCGCAATTTATCCATTAATAGAATCCTAAAATTTTCACGTGCATCTGATTTATACTCTTCAAGATATTTGACTATTAAATTTTAGTAATATTCATTGTTAAATCCATTATTTTTACATATTGTTCTTTCTTTTCCAAACTCTTTCCAAATTTAGAAAGAGCTAAAATTATAAAATACAATTTATTGATACAGATCTCTGTTTCAGACAGAGGATCTGTTTTTTTTATATTCTTTGGCAAATTAGAAGAAGGGATACTCTTCTAATCAAAATTTTTTTAAAAATTTCTTCGATTGTGCAATTTTTTGCGGTTTTCGTCGGCTCGATTATGAGGGGATATCCCTTCGAAGCTTAGCTATGAAAAGGAGGAATAATAATGGCTAAACCCTATAATCACCGTCGCGCTGAAAATGCGTACAAGAAATGGAAGGAGAAAGATGAACGATTCATGAAAAAGAACGGAATGCCCATGGATAAAATTCTTTTAATGAGAGATTTTGATAGAATGCAATTTAACTCCGATCGAAGATTTTTTGAAAAAGTGGATTATGATAGTGAACAAAAAATATCAAAAGTTGTTCAGCCAAATTTATCTGAATTAAACGATCCCAAAACTGTCGGAGATTTCTTGAATTCCATAACAAGTATTGCTTTTGCAGAATTATTAGAAGAATTTGGCTTTGAGATGCAGCTGATTATTTTTTTAATGTATCGTGGATATTGTGCAAAAGAAGTATCTAAAATCACAGGAATTCCTGAATGGACAATTTGTAGAAGACTAGCAAAACTAGATTATACGTATAAAATAAGGAAAACAAATAAATAATTGAATTGCAGAATCGAAGCCGATTCTGCATGCTTTTTAATACTCAGATTTAATGATTTTAGCAACTGCAAGAATTAAATTCGTGACTTATTCATTGAAAACTCATGTTGAAACTATCCGTTTTAGAAAAAAATACACTTTTTTTTATAAAACTGCAATTTTGAACCGTTTTCGTCGGCTCACTAGTGAAGGGGATACTCGTATCTTCTTGAAAAGGTCTTTGAAAATTGCATAACAACTATTAGATACAAAACTTATATATTCGAGCTGGATCACTACTGCGCGATGATGAAGCAATTCGAGCGATGATACTTTAGAATGATCAACAATTTTGCTGATTGTGCCATGACAATATATAAGATAATGATACTTCTAGCGACAGGCCCAAGCGTAATATGGGTTGGTGAGATTCCAATGAAAGATAATTAGCAACTATCTTGTCTAATAGGATTCCTTTGTTTTCGGGTAATCAGGTGATAAATAGAAGACGTGATGAATATTTTAATATTAATTATCAACCAGGTATGTCCTGGTTTTACATATTTTATAGGAGTGGATAGAAATGAAAGTGAAAAAAGGAGAAATCTATTTAGTAGATCTGAGTGATGCCTCAGGATCAGAACAAGGAAAAGTTAGACCGGTATTAATTATTCAAAATAATCGTGGAAATAAACATAGTCCAACTACGATTGTTGCGTGTCTTTCTTCTAAAATTTATACAAAACATCATCTTCCAACACATTGTATTTTGCCGGATGGACTAGGATTGAAGTACAGATCTATGGTGATGTGTGAACAAATTCGAGTGATTGATAAATCAAGATTATTTAAAAAGATAGCAACATTAAATAAAAGGCAAATGGCGATTATTGATAAGAAAATAAAAATTAGTTTAGATTTACGTTTACATAACCCGAAGAAATGATTCTTCTGGTTATGTACTCTTTCCCTCTGGAAGCAGTAATGAGACACTGCTTCCTTTTTTTGTAGCTGGGAATTGTGTTTTTTGAAAGTTTATAGTGAGGAGGAAAAGGAAATGAAACCCGTGTTATGTGAAAAGAAAACTTACACAGTAGCTGAAATCGCAAAGATATTAGGTGTAAGTAAAGGAGCTGCTTATTCATTAGTGAAAGAAAATACTTTTAAAAGTATAAAGATTGGTAAATCAATTCGCATTAACAAGGAATCCTTTGACAAATGGTTTTATAGCGAAGAATAGGGAGGACTAAAAATGGCCGTAGTAATTACTAAAAGACGTAAGGCATATAATGTAATTTATACAATTCAAAATGAGAATGGGGATATAGAGAAAAGATATGAAACGTTCTACAATCGAGAGCAGGCATTGAAGCGTAAAGAACAAATAGATGGTGGAAAAAGAAATAAGATTATTGTAAATAAGAATACACTCTTTATTGATTATTTGAATCAATACGTAAGTGTGATTATATTTAATGATTATTCGATTTCAATATATGAGAATAAACAATCTTTGATCAACAATTATTTAAGTAAAGTTGTAGGAGATAAAAAGGTTAATGAGCTTAATGCTAAAACATCAAAACAAATTATGCATGATCTTCAATTATTGCCAGGTGTACCTCTTAGAAATCAAATATCAAATGATATTATTTGTGCATCTGCTGTAAGAGGCTGCTTAAATTTATTATGCCAGGCCAGTGACTATTTGGTTGATCATAATTTAATGAAATTAAATTATTTTACAGAATATAGGCCAAAAGTAAGTGCCAAGAATCAAGAGTCGCCAAGTTGGAACTTGTCTTATTGGACTAGATTGATTTCTAATTGTACAAATGAAAAGTTGTTTATTTTATTGCATTTATGTTTTGATTCAGGTCTTTCTTTAAGTGAAGTGAGAGCTATTACCTGGAGTAATTTGGATCATTTAGAAGAAGGGTATATCGTATCGAATAAAAGAATTAGACGATTGAATAAGAATATTGTTTTGGAAATGGATCCATCTTCAATTATTCAAACTTATAAGAAGAAAGGATTTCAAAATACAAATACAGTTGTAGTACTTCTAAAGAATAAACAAGAAAAGAAAGTGTATTTACATAGCCAGGTCATTGAACTGTTGATGGAATGGCGAAATAGATATGCACAAAATCGTTGTGATGATTCTACTATTTTCAGTTTGAAGGATGATCTTCCTTATGATGATAGAGTCGTAAATAAACATTTCAAAGAACTTATTAGTAAATTGGGTTTTCCAGAATTGACATTAGTAAAACTGATGTCATTTGGTAGACAAAAGGGTAGAAATGAGGCTTTGTATAGTGATGTGTATTATTCAAGTTTGGGGCGACCTTTAAGATGTAAAAAGCCTGATATTGATGGGGGTCGTGATTTTTTAAAGTGCAGACAGGTGATGGAATGTAAAGAAAAATGGAATCAATCTTTTAAAGAGAAAACATCCGGTTTACTCCCAAAAGAAGAACATTCTGATTTTGATGCATTGGTGGATAAATTAAAATCAGATCCATCTTTAAAAAGAGAGTTATTAAACAAACTATTAGAAAAGAGATGATATGAATGGCAACAATTAATAAGCGTAATGGTAAATATTGTGTAATTTATTATTATGTAGACACAAAAGGAAAAAAGAGACAAAAATGGGAAACATTTGATTCAATTTCTGAAGCAAAAGCTAGAAAGTCAATAGTTGAAGCTGAAAAGACTAAGGGTTCTTTTATCCCACCTAATACAGATACTGTTGAATCATTTTTAGATACATTTATTGAACTTTATGGCTATCAAAACTGGAGTGTTTCTACATTAACAAGAAATCGTTCTACAATTAAATATTATATTCTTCCATATATAGGTAAAAAGAAGCTGCAAGATATTAAGCCAATTGTGATTGAAAAATATTATAGGGATTTAAAAGAACAAAGAGTTATTCGACCTATGAGATCAAACACAGATGGGAAAGTAACTTCTTATATATTAAAATCGGTTCATAAGTTATTGAGCTGTGCCTTTGGGTGTGCTGAAAAGTGGGAATTAATTGCGTCCAATCCTTTTAAAAAAGTTACACCTCCAAAACATGAATATGCCAAAAAAGAAATTTGGACTTCAGAAATGATTTCTAGAGCACTAGAAGTTTGTGAAGATCCAAAAATTTCATTGGCAATTCAACTATCGTTTGCGTGTTCATTACGTATTGGAGAAGTTTTAGGATTACAATGGAAAAATGTATTCATAAGCGATGAGGATATTGAAAAAGATAATGCTCATATTGTTGTAGAACAGCAACTACAAAGATTATCTAAAAAGGGAATTGATGAACTGAATGTTCAAGATATTTTGTATACATTTCCATCAGCTACTGATAATGAAAGCAATACAACAGTATTGGTGTTACGAAAACCTAAAACACAATCAAGTATTCGTACTATATGGCTACCTAATACATTGGTACAATTTTTACGTGAATGGAAAGAACAACAAAATGAATACAAAGAATTCTTTCGAGATGAATATCATGATTATGATATGGTTTTATGTTTTGAAGATGGTAGACCAGTAGAGCATAATATCATTCGTAAAGGATTAGCTAAGGTTTCAGAAAAGGCTGGACTTCCACCGGTGGTATTTCATTCGCTTCGTCATTCAAGTACAACTTATAAATTAAAATTAAATCATGGTGATATAAAAGCAACACAAGGAGATACCGGTCATGCTCAGGCAGATATGGTCACAGATTTGTATAGTCATATTTTAGATGAAGATCGTAAAATAAATGCTCAAAAGTTTGATGAGTCTTTTTATCAGAACAATGGTGAAGACAATGTCAAAAGGAAGAAAGATAGTATTGATGTGGATAAGCTGGTTGCTTCTTTAAAAGACAATCCAGATCTACTGGATAAACTATTAGATGCATTAAAATAAGATGTCCCAATCAAGGGACTTTTTTAATAAAATGGCCTTCTAGCTAATAGCCAGCTAATAATGATTATATAAAAAGCACGAAATCAGGTGAAAAATTCCGTATATTTTATTGAGCGGTCAAAATTAGAAAACACAAAAAAGCCGATAAATAAAGCATATAACAAAATTATATGTAAATTTCAAGATTAAATAAAATTGTGATGAGTGGTCTCCTAAGAGAAAGGTCGTAGGTTCGACTCCTATCTGGGACGCCAATTTTAAGGGATTTAACAGGATTTTTAATGGATTTTGGCCCGTGAATGATAAAAGAGATTTGTTTGATGTGTGTTCATCATTCAAATCTCTTTTTGTTTTGTGATAATAACATGGCTTCATCTTTATTTTTACTTAAAGATAAACGTTCATATAATGAAGAATCATATTGTCTTTTTAATTCTGATAAACTCCAATCGTTATTTACTGATTCAATTTCATAAAAATGTCTTTCTTCAATATTTGAAATTCTCATTAGTTTCAAATAATGTGACCAGCTTAAATAAAATTTACGCTCTGTAACAGTTGCAGGGTAGTTTTTGAATTGGCTAAACACTGTTTGGCTAATTGAATCATTTGAGTATATAAGATAGAATTGACGAAAATTTTTTAAATTCGATATGGAATATCCTTTACCATAATGTTCAGTCAAAAAAGACGATAAGTTTCTAATTATATATTTACCATATTCTGCTCGATTGTCGCCATTTTGTTCTTCTTCAATAATCATTTGTCCAATTTCAAAATATGTATAGACCATAGCAATATTCACGGCAGTCTTAACATTTTTCTTGGCTTCTTCGATTAATAAAGAAACTTTATTTAGAAATTTGTTGCTTACTTCATTCATATGTAATACACCACGCTTTCGCTAAATATTTTCATTATAATTGCATTTACCATTTATATCTATAGTACATTTAGTACATTGTATATAATGTTTTTCTTGCGAATTCTTTTCTGATGAGACTACAGACAAGAGAGGAGCAGTACCTATAGAGCCATGGGACATAGGTCTCCTAAGAAGTAACCATAGTTAAAGCCGTGGAACTTAAAAAGGTGGTAACAAAGAGTCCGATTTGAACAATGGCATATAGAAATATCGAAATAAGAAATCAGATGATTCATCACGAAAGTGATTGAGTTCATAAAGTTGGTCGCCGTGACCGAAAAAGGCTGAAAAAGCCCAAAAATACGGCATTTGTTCCTATAGTTAAATGGATATAATAAGCGCCTGCTAAGCACTAGTTGTGGGTTCGATTCCTGCTGGGAACATTTTTTGCAACAATGATTGAAAAAATTCATTGTTGCTTTTTTATTTTATGGTGCCAAACAGGGGCTGCTGGATGTGGTCTTCCACAGTCTGCGTCATACCAGCGTTTATGAAGAAAAAATCAAAAGCTCTTGACTTGGAGTTAACTTCAAGTAGTATGCTAATCGAAACAGGAGGTAAAAAGATGAAGAAATTATTGATTATATATTATTCATGGTCAAATGGAAACACGGAAAGAATTGCAAAAATGCTGCAGAGTGAGACTGATAGCGATATTCTAAAAATAGATACCGTAGTTCCATATTCTGGCAGTTATGATGATGTGGTAAATCAGGGACAGAATGAAGTGCAGCGCGGATACGAACCTGAAATTAAACCGCTGGATATCAATATTGCAGATTATGATGTCATCGCAGTTGGGACACCTACATGGTGGTACACAATGGCTCCGGCTGTAAAAACATTTCTGCACCAACAGGATTTTACCGGAAAGACAGTAGTACCTTTTATGACAAATGGTGGCTGGCCAGGGCATGTAATAAAGGATATGAAAGCAGCCTGCAAAGGCGCAAATGTGGTTTGCGATATGCAGATACAGTTTGATTCTACAGGTGGAAGTAATCTGGAGACACCTCAGGAACAAATTAATGAATGGATACAGAGTGTGAAAAATCTTCTTTAAATTGTGGAGGAAGAATATGACAATAAAAGAAGTGTCAGAAAAATATGGTATTTCACAGGATACCCTCCGTTATTATGAGAGGGTTAATGTGATTCCTAAAGTTACAAGAACATCCGGAGGAATTCGGGATTACCAGGAAGAAGATCTTAGATGGGTTGAGCTTGCAGTATGTATGAGAAATGCAGGACTTCCCATAGAAAGTCTGATTGAATATCAAAGGCTATTTAGGGCGGGAGATTCTACAATACCGGCGAGACTTGAGTTGTTGAATGAGCAGATGGATATTCTTCAGAAGCAAAAAGAGCAAATAGAGGAAACTATGGACAAGCTTTCTTATAAGATATCACGGTATGAAGAAGCAGTGAAAACAGGAAAACTGGTATGGACAAAGGAGGAATAGTACAAATGGCAAAGCTGGTAGCATTTTATTCAAGAGCAGATGAAAATTATTTTGGCGGTTCCATGAAATATATTCAGATTGGCAATACCGAGAAAGCTGCAAAAATGATAGCTGATATGACAGGAGCAGACCTTTTCAAAATCGAGCAAAAGATTCCCTATGCCGCTGATTATAATACCTGCATTGCACAGGCAAAAGAGGATAAACAGACAGGAAAACGACCAGAGATACTAAATCTGCCACAGGACATTGATCAATATGACGAGATTTATCTTGGATACCCGAATTACTGGGGAACCATGCCAATGGCTGTATATACTTTTCTGGAAAGTTATGATTTTACAGGAAAGAAAATTCATCCATTCTGTACGCATGAAGGAAGCGGATTGTCAAATACGGAGAGTGATATTAAAAAAAGTGCAAAAGGTGCAGTGATTGAGAAAGGCATTGCGATACATGGAAGCAGCGTAGATCAAGCGAAAGATGTACTTGAAAGATGGATAAAGAAATAGAGGTTAGAAAAATGGAATGCAAGGAAATACGTGTTGATATAAGAAATGCGTCAATAAAAGAAAGTACAGAAGGGCAACGTCAGACAAAAATATTATTTCAGATTAATCATACAATGCCTTTTACTGATGAATATAATCATTTATTAAAGGAATTGTTTGGAAATAACCTAGGAGATGGGAGTAGGATATCACCACCGCTTAATGGAGCATGTGTTGGAAGCGTAAAGATTGGCAGGAATGTATTTATCAATACTAATCTTCTTGCAATGGCAAGAGGTGGAATAACGATTGAAGACAATGCTATGATTGCTGCAAATGTACAGCTTATTTCCAATAATCATGATCCATATGATTTGTGTACTCTGACTTGTAAGCCTGTTCTGATAAGAGAATATGCCTGGGTAGGAGCTGGAGCTACGATACTTCCGGGAGTATGTATCGGAAGACACGCAATTGTGGGAGCTGGATCTGTAGTGACAAAGGATGTACCGGATTATGCAGTAGCAGTTGGAAATCCGGCAAAAGTAATAAAAATGCTTGATAAAGAAAAATTTCAGGAGGACTAAAAAGATGGAAAATATGAAGTTGAATAACAATTTGGAATGTCCAATGCTTGGACTAGGAACTTTTATGTTATCACCAGAGGATGCCTACACAAGTACATTAGAGGCATTAAAAATGGGATATTCCCTAATTGATACAGCAAATGCTTATGTAAATGAGCGTGCAGTTGGAAGAGCAATCAAGGATAGTGGAATTGACAGAAAAAATATATTTCTATCAACAAAAATATGGGCTAGTGAATATGAAAATGAGAATGCTGTAGAAGAAACTCTAGAAAGACTTGGTGTTGATTATGTAGATTTACTTTATATACACCAGCCTGCAGGCAACTGGCTTGCCGGATACAGAATGCTTGAAAAAGCGTATAGAGAGGGCAAAGCAAAATCCATTGGTATCTCGAATTTTGAAGGAAAATATATGGAAGAGTTGGAAACAAAGTGGGAAATTGTACCTCAGTTTATTCAGGTGGAAGCACATCCATATTTCACACAGAAAGAACTTCGTGTAACTTTAGACAAATATGGAATTAAGCTTATGAGCTGGTATCCGCTGGGACATGGAGATACAGCATTAATGAATGAGTTGGTATTTGCAGGACTTGGCAAAAAATATGGAAAAACACCTGCACAGGTTATTCTCCGTTGGCATACTCAGATGGGATTTGTTGTAATTCCTGGAAGTAAAAATGCAGAACACATTAAGGACAATATGGATATCTTTGATTTTGCATTAACAGATGAAGAAATGGAACAGATTGCAAAGCTGGACAAGAATGAAAGATATTATCACCGCACGGATGAACAGCTTGTACAGTTTGCAAACTGGAAACCGGAGTTTGAAAAATAATATGAAGAAAATAGTACAGACAGCAGGAAGAAATCAGTTGGGCGAGTTTGCTCCACAATTTGCCCATTTTAATGATGATGTTTTGTTCGGAGATAATTGGAACAATCAGGATATTGATGTGAAGACAAGAAGTATTATTACCGTGGTGGCACTCATGTCATCAGGAATTACAGATTCATCCCTTAAATATCATTTGCAGAATGCAAAAGCACATGGTGTTACGCAGAAGGAAATCGCTGCCATTATAACGCATGTTGCATTTTATGCAGGCTGGCCTAAGGGATGGGCGGTATTTAATCTGGCAAAAGAGGTATGGGAAGTGAATGAAGGAGACTTGTCATACGAAGATGAAGCTATGAGATCACACGCAAAAGAAATGATATTTCCGATTGGTACACCAAATGATGGTTTTGCACAGTACTTTAGTGGAAAGAGTTTCCTTGCACCTGTATCAACCGATCAGATTGGGATATTCAATGTAACATTTGAGCCTGGATGCAGAAATAACTGGCACATTCATCACGCAGACAAAGGTGGTGCATCCGTGTTCCAGTCCGCAGCCAAGGCAAGCCTTGGGCGAGATCGTCCGAAAC
>OLRH01000849.1_pt1 | contig 15754 bp, 16 predicted proteins | sample 1672321 | NCBI WGS metagenome assembly OLRH01 (sample SAMEA3136671, study PRJEB25190) | human gut metagenome | reverse complement strand
CGGAGTGGTACGTAATGTTCAGACATGTCCGGATTGTTCAGGATCAGGAAAGATCATAAGATATAAGTGTAGCAATTGTGCCGGTACAGGATATGTCAAGAGCAGAAAGAAGATTCAGATAGCTATTCCACCAGGAGTAGATAATGGAACAAATATCCGTATCAAAGGCAAGGGTGAGCCGGGTATCAACGGAGGCGAGAGAGGAGATCTTACAGTTACGATTCTGGTAGATCGTCATCCAAACTTCCAGAGACAGGAATACAACCTGTATTCATCAGAGCCTATCACATTTACACAGGCAGCGCTTGGTGGAACGATCAAGATCAACACCATCGAGGGTGAGGTAGACTACACAATACCACCTGGAACACAGACAGATACACGTATCAAGCTGAAGGGCAAAGGAGTTCCAAATCTCAAGAACCCAACACAGCGAGGCGATCACTATGTAACACTTGTCGTACAGGTACCTGAAAAACTCACAGAGGAGCAGAAGAAGATCCTCAACCAGTATGAGCAGGCTACACTTGTTGAGACAAGGCCGGCGACAGATTCGGCCGGACCGTTCACATTTGGTGATCACAAGAGAAGAAAAAAGAAGAATCAATAAATAAGAACCAATAAAAAAGAAAAAGCAGGTAATAAAATATATGAAATGGACGAAGCTCACAATTGAAACAACGTGTGAAGCTGAAGACCTCATAAGCGCCTTCCTCGAAGAGGAAGGCGTTTTGGGTGTTCAGATAGAAGATAATATTCCGCTTACTGATGATGATATGAAGACTATGTTCGTGGATCTTCTGCCGGATGAGATGCCGGAGAATGATGGAACAGCCAAGGTTACATGTTTCCTGGATGATAGTTTTGATATTCAGGATATGAAGGATAAGGTTGCGGCGGAGATCAAAAGGCTTTCAGAATTCATCTCTGTTGGATCCGGAAGAATTATTGAGAGTGAGACAAAGGACGAGGATTGGAGAGACAACTGGAAAGCGTACTTCAAACCATTCCGTTTATATGAGAACATAATCATCAAACCAACCTGGGAGGATGTTCCGGAGGATGCAGCTGACGATGACATCATCATAGAGATAGATCCCGGAACTGCATTCGGAACCGGATCACATGAGACAACGAGACTGTGCATAGGCCAGCTAAAGAAATATATGAAGGATGGAGACAAGATACTTGACGCGGGAAGCGGAAGTGGTATCCTGTCTTTTGTGTGCAATAAGCTTGGAGCAGCCCATGTGCTTGGAATAGATATTGATCCTATAGCTGTAGATGTTGCCGGAGAGAACAGAGATGTAAACAATATATCCGGGGAAGATGTAAGCTTTATATGCGGCAATGTACTTGAGGATGAAAAACTTGTCGATTCTATAGGGGCAAATTATGATATAGTAGTTGCAAATATCCTGGCCGACGTAATTATACCGATGTCGGCGGTGGTGCAGAGGTTTATGAAAGATGATGGGCTTTTTATATCATCGGGAATCATCAATATAAAAGAAGATGAAGTTCGACAGGCTTTGCTTGACAATAACTTTGATATCGTAGATACTGTCTACATGAATGACTGGGTAAGCTTTGTGGCAAAAAAGCATGCAGAGTAGAGGCACAGAAATAATTGTGAAGATGTAGAATACGAGAGGACATATCTGAGATGAACAGATTCTTTGTGGACATAGACGGCAGAGATGTAGGAACCGATATAAATATTACCGGTGGAGATGTAAACCATATAAAAAATGTACTTCGTCTTAAGATCGGGGAACATATAGTGGTGAGTGATGGCAGAGGCAGGGATTACACTTGCAGGATAGCGCAGATTGGCACTGATGTGGTTATCTGCAATATAGAAGATATCAATGACAACTTTGCAGAACTTCCAGTGGAGGTTACATTGTTTCAAGGGTATCCGAAGTCGGATAAGATGGATCTGATAGTCCAGAAGATGGTTGAGCTTGGAGTCACACGTATTGTGCCGGTGTTTACAGCCAGAACCATAGTAAAACTGGATGATAAGAAAGCAGCGAAGAAGACTGAGCGCTACCAGACGATAGCTGAATCGGCGGCAAAACAGTCTGGAAGAGGATTGGTCCCGGAGATATCGAATCCGGTCACATTTGCAAGAGCACTTGAGATGGCAAAAGAACTCGATATGAATATTATACCTTATGAAGAGGCTGAGGGAATCGAAAAGTCCAGGAATATAATAGAAAGCATATCGGGACACAGATCACTTGGGATATTCATTGGCCCGGAAGGTGGATTTGCCCGTGAAGAGGTTGAGCAGGCTTTGAATATAGGAGCAGAGTGCATAACTTTAGGTCATAGAATACTTCGGACAGAGACGGCTGGACTTGCAGTTATGTCAATTATCATGTTCCAGATTGACAGAGATACAACTTCATCTTGAAAAAACGTTTTTGTGCAAGAATGTAGTTCATATAAACAAGAAAGAAATTATAAAACGCGAGATTATAGATCACGAGATTATAGATTACGAGGTTATATACAGATAACATGGAAGCTTATTTTGATAATTCGGCAACAACACCGGTATATCCGGAAGTGAGGGATTTGGTGGTCAAGATAATGGAGGATGATTATGGCAATCCCTCATCACTTCACCTGAAAGGTGTTCAGGCTGCCAGATATGTGACAGAAGCCAGGGAAAAGATGGCAAAACTTATGAAAGTTATGCCAAAGGAGATAGTATTCACATCCGGCGGAACTGAATCCAACAATATGGCTCTTATAGGTGGTGCGTTGGCAAACAGAAGAGCAGGTAAAAAGATAATTACAACAGAGGTGGAACATGCGTCTGTAGGAAGTCCGGTGTCATTTCTGGAAGATATGGGCTTTGAGGTTGTGCGGGTTGGCGTCCATAGAGATGGAATTATAGATGTTGATGAGCTGGTTGACGCGGTGGATGGAGATACAATCATAGTATCTGTAATGTATGTGAACAATGAGATTGGTTCAGTCATGCCTGTAGAGGATATCGCCAAGAGAATCAAAGAGAAGAATCCTTCGGTATTGTTTCATGTAGACGCAATTCAGGCATTTGGCAAATATACTATATATCCGGGACGGATGGGCATAGATATGATGTCTGTAAGCAGTCATAAGTTTCACGGACCGAAGGGAGTCGGGGCTCTGTATATCCGCGACAGAGTTAAGGTTAAACCTATAATATATGGCGGTGGACAACAAAGTGGCATGAGATCTGGAACGGAGAATGTTCCGGGAATTGCCGGAATGGCATTGGCTGCTGAGATGACATATCATGATCTCGACAGTAAAGTGGAGCATATGCGCGAAGTGAAACAACATCTTATAGATGAACTTACGCAGATAGAGAATGTGTACAGTAATTCAGGAGATGCTCCACATATTGCAAGTATCACATTCAAGGGCGTTAGAAGCGAAGTTATGTTACATGCGCTTGAGGAAAGAGGTGTATATGTCTCGTCGGGATCAGCGTGTTCTTCTAACAAGCATTCGACAAGCAGTACATTAAAGGCGATAGGATTACCTCCTGAGAAACTTGAGTCTACGCTGCGATTTAGTTTAACACCGGAGAATACGATAGAGCAGGTGGGTTTCAAACGAAATATCAATGAGGCGAGTTAGAGCAGGTGGATTATGCGGTGCAGTGCTGCAGAGAACTTCTTCCTGTACTTAGACGGTATGTAAGAAAGAAATAGGATATATAGATCATTTGAAATAATCTGTAAAACAGGTTGTACAATAAGGAGGAGACATGCAGTATAAGGCGTTCATGATAAAATATGCAGAGATAGGCACAAAGGGCAAGAACAGGTATATATTCGAGGATATTCTCTGCAAGAATATAAATAGAAAACTCAAGAATTATGGAGAGTTTTTTATAAGAAAAGAGCAGGGAAGAATATTTGTGGAGTGTAAGTCTGATTATGATTACGAGGATGTGGTCGGCGCACTTGGCAAAGTGTTTGGAATAGTGGGGATATGCCCTGTTGTCGTGGAGGAGAATACAGAGTTTGAGAATCTCAAGCAGAAAGTGATAGATTATGTCGATAAGGCGTACGACAGGAAGAATTTCACTTTCAAAGTATTCACCAGAAGAAATGAAAAGTCATATCCTATGACCTCGATGGAAGTCAGTGCTGAACTTGGACACTTTCTTCTTGAAGCATATCCGGAACTCTCTGTAGATGTTCATTCACCACAGGAGATAATCAATGTGGAGATAAGAGTTGCATATATTTATTCGATAACCATCCCGGGACCTGGAGGATTGCCGGTAGGTACAAACGGAAAGGGCATGGCATTGCTTTCCGGTGGCATAGACAGCCCTGTTGCTGCGTATATGATAGCAAAACGAGGTGTGGTAGTTGAGGCTGTGTATTTTCATGCTCCACCATTTACAAGTGAGAGGGCAAAGCAGAAGGTTATAGATCTTGCATGCCTTGTTGCAGATTATGCTGGAGCCATCAGACTGCATGTTGTAAATTTTGCAGATGTACAGATGGCGATATATGATAATTGCCCGCATGAGGAGCTCACCATAATAATGAAGAGATATATGATAAAGATAGCAGAAGAATTGGCGGAGAAGAATGACTGTCAGTGTACCATCACAGGAGAGAGTATAGGTCAGGTTTCAAGTCAGACTGTATTTAGTCTCAATGTCATAAATCAGGTGAGTACAATGCCGGTATTCAGACCATGTATTGGCATGGATAAACAGGAGATCGTGGACATATCAGAGAAGATAGGAACTTATGAGACTTCGATTCTTCCATATGAGGATTGTTGCACCACATTTGTGGCTAAACATCCGGTTACAAAGCCTATTTTGTCGGCTATAGAGAAGTCAGAATCCAAACTCAACGGTATAATCGAACCACTTTATCGCGAGGCTGTGGATACTGCGGAGGTAATCATGTGCAGGGCGAAGAATTTGTAGAAATAATGGGCTGAAGTAGATTTCGATACATTGACTATCACATAAAAAAAGAGATGCTTAAAAGCATCTCTTATATTTAAATCATAACTGGAATTGATCTGTTAACAGATCTGAAATTAAATCATATATGCAGTGCTGATGCAGCTGTGCTATATATATTACTCTGCGAGATATGGCTTCAGAGTTGCCATGATTTCATCAAGATTGCTCTCAGCGTGGATGTTAAGCTCGATAGGCTTTGAGATATCCAGACTGAAGATACCCATGATAGACTTAGCGTCTATGACGTAACGTCCGGATACCAGGTCGAATTCAGCATCGAACTTTGCGATATCATTGCAGAAGCTTTTTACCTTGTCGATTGAGTTTAAAGAAATCTTAACAGCTTTCATAATTAGTCCTCCTAACCCTTAGATATTATATAGTATAAGTACTGTAATCATTATATTTTTATGCAATACAAAAGTCAATATAAGGAGAGTAAAATTGATGTTAAAAGGTAAGTCAGTTGCGGCGACTACACTTGGCTGTAAAGTTAATCAGGCAGAGACGGACAGCATGCTGGATATGCTGGGGGCTGCCGGCGCTGATATAGTAGATTTTGAGGAAAAAGCAGATATTTACATTGTAAATACGTGTTCGGTGACGAATATTGCTGATAAGAAGTCAAGACAGATGCTTCATCGTGCAAAAAAGAGAAATCCGGATTCGATAGTCATTGCTGCCGGTTGTTATGTTCAGTCTGCAAAGGAGCTGTTGGAGCAGGATGCAGCAGTTGATATAGTAATAAGCAACAATAAGAAGAAAGATATCACAAAAATCATTGATGATTACATAAATGTGATATCGAACGATGCTGATTGCGAAAAAAAGCCGACAGAAGATACTTTCGGAGAAAACTCAGACACTGTGGAATATTTCGTTGACATATCAAAGGAGACTGAATATGAGGAGATGGGTGGGCATGTCCCCGTAGGGCATACCAGAGCCTATGTTAAGATTCAGGATGGCTGTAATCAGTTCTGTTCATACTGTATTATCCCATATGTAAGGGGACGTATTAGAAGCAGAAGTGAGGCTGCAGTTCTTGACGAGGTGAGGGAACTTGCGGACGCCGGTATAAAGGAGGTTGTGCTGACAGGCATTCATATATCCTCATATGGCAAGGATAAGAATAATGAGGAAGCTCTTATAGACCTGATAGATGCCATCTCAAAAATCAAAGGAATAAAAAGAATCCGACTTGGATCGTTAGAACCCGGTATAATAACAGAGGGGTTTGTACAGCGAATTTCAGCAAACTCAAAGGTATGTCCTCATTTTCACCTAAGCCTGCAAAGTGGCTGTAATACAGTGCTTAAGAGGATGAATAGAAAATACACAAGAGAGGAATACTTTGAAAAATGTGAGATGCTTAGAGCAGCATACAAGAACCCTGCACTCACCACGGACGTGATAGTTGGATTCCCGGGAGAGACAGATGACGAGTTTGAGGAGACGGTAAAGTACCTGAAAGATCTGAACCTGTACGAAATGCACATATTCAAGTATTCACCAAGAAAAGGCACGGTGGCTGCAGCGATGAAAGAGCAGGTTTCCCCCGATGTAAAGAATAACAGGAGCGATGTATTGCTGGATCTTGCTCAGCGTAATAAGGAAGCGTATGAAGCCATGTTTGATGGGAAAGAACTGGAAGTTCTTGTGGAGGAGGTTGTCCATAAAACCGAGAATGGTCATAAGAACACATATCTTAGAGGGCATACAGAGAGATATATGGACATACTTATAAATATAGGTGATACATCAATGCCGGAGAGCTTCATCAACAGTTTTGTATATGTGAAGTATACAAAAGATGGGGATATTATGCTTGTGTAATATGTTCCTGCAACCTGTTCTTGTAATCTGTTCCATCTGTTCCTTTACTTTTGATATTTTTTATATTAGAATAGGAATGTTAGATAGCTCGATAAAAAGTTCGGATAAACAGTTTGGAAAAAACAGTATGGATAGAAGTATGAGGACGTGATTTAATGAATAACATTGGAAAAAATTTTGGAAGTAACGAAAGCACACAGAATATTTCATCGGTGAAAGATGGAATCGCCGATGTAAGGCAGATCATTGGACAGGTATATGATGCACTTGCGGAAAAAGGATATAATCCGGTAAGCCAGGTTGTTGGGTATATAATGAGCGGTGATCCGACATATATAACCAGCTACAAGAATGCGAGAAGCCTTATAATGAAAGTTGAACGTGATGAGATTATAGAAGTATTGTTTGAGGATTACATAAAAAACAATCTTATATGATTTCGCATGATAGTCGGATACAGTATATATTTGAAAAGAGCGTTAGTTATATGAGGATTTTAGGATTAGATTACGGAACGAAGACGGTAGGAGTGGCTGTGAGCGATCCATTGGAGATTACAGCGCAGCCGGTCGAGACTGTTGAGCGAAAGTCGGCAGGAAAGCTTAGACAGACACTGGCCAGGATAGAGGCTATCATTGAGGAATATGATTCCAGAGGACAGCAGGAAAAGGTTGGCTTGATAGTCCTTGGATATCCGAAGAATATGAACAACACAGAAGGCGCCAGATGTGAGGCGACAGTAAGTTTTAAGGATAATCTGGAAAGACGAACAGGTCTTGAGGTTGTCTTGTGGGATGAGAGACTTACAACTGTGGAAGCTGAGCGTATACTTATGGATAGCGGAGTCAGAAGAGAAAACAGAAAGACATATATAGACAAGATGGCGGCTGCAGTTATTTTGCAGAATTATCTTGATTCTAAAAGCAAATAAAAAAGACAGAGGTTTATATGACGGATAACAGAAATGACAGCATTGTATTTGAGGCAGAGGATGGGGCGGAAGTTGAATTTGAAGTGTTAGAACAGACTACGCTGGGAGGCGTTAATTATCTGTTTGTGGTTGACAGGGCGGATGATGAATCGTTCCTTATACTCCGTGAGAATAGCGGAGCTGATACGGAAGAGATGGCAGCATACGATATTGTCGAAGATGAAAAAGAATTAAGTGCGGTTATCAAGATATTTGATGAACTGCTAGAGGACGTAAATTTGGAGGTATAGGAAAATTGAATAAAAAAAATAACGAAACAGTGAAGATCATTCCATTGGGCGGTCTGGAACAGATTGGAATGAATATCACTGCGATAGAGTATGAGGACTCTATCATAGTCATTGACTGCGGACTGGCATTCCCTGAGGATGATATGCTTGGAATAGATTTGGTTATACCGGACGTGACATATCTCAAGGAAAACGCGGACAAGGTCAGAGGACTCGTAGTTACCCATGGACATGAGGATCACATAGGAGCTATTCCTTATATTGAGAAAGAGCTTAATATGCCTATCTACGCGACGAAGCTTACAATGGGTCTGATAGAGAACAAGCTCAAGGAACACAACCTTATGAACAATACAAGAAGAAAGGTTGTGAAATATGGTCAGAATATAAATCTGGGTGCGTTTAGAGTAGAATTCATCAGAACGAATCACTCGATAGCTGATTCTGCTGCGCTTGCGATATATACACCGGCAGGACTGCTTGTGCATACAGGAGATTTCAAGATAGATTACACACCGGTATTCGGCGGAACTATAGATCTTCAGAGATTTGCCGAGCTTGGCAAAAAAGGTGTGCTTGCCCTTATGGCTGATTCGACAAATGCAGAGAAAGAGGGATTTACACAGTCAGAGAAGACGGTGGGCAGAACATTCGACAATCTTTTCAATGACAATAAAGATCATCGTATTATCATAGCAACATTTGCTTCTAATGTAGACAGAGTACAGCAGATCATCAATTCGGCATATAAGTATGGCAGGAAGGTTATAATCGAGGGAAGAAGTATGGTTAACATCATAACTACCGCTTCGGAACTTGGCTATATCAATATTCCGGACAATACTCTTATAGATATAAGCCAGATAAAGAATTATCCCGATGAAAAGGTAGTGCTCATAACAACGGGAAGCCAGGGCGAGAATATGGCAGCCCTTTCACGTATTGCTGCTTCAATACACAATAAAGTTGCTATAAAACCGGGCGATGTGGTCATATTCAGTTCACATCCGATTCCGGGCAATGAGAAAGCTGTGTTTAAGGTTATCAATGAGCTTGAAGCAAAGGGGGCTCATGTTATATTTGAAGATACACATGTATCAGGACATGCGTGCCGTGAAGAACTGAAACTTATATATGCACTCACAAAACCTAAGTATGCTATACCGGTACACGGTGAGTATAGACACCTGAAGCGCCATGCAGAGCTTGCCGGAGAAATGGGTATACCGAAAGAGAATATCAAGATCATGACCACCGGTGATGTACTGGAGATTGGCGAGGATAAGTTTGATGTGGTAGGGAAAGTTCCTGCACAGGGAGTATTTGTAGATGGACTTGGCGTTGGAGATGTCGGTAATATAGTGCTCAGGGATAGACAGATGTTGTCGCAGAATGGACTTATAATCATCGTAGTAACACTTGACAGATACAGCAATCAGCTTGTGGCAGGGCCTGATATTGTATCCAGAGGATTTGTATATGTCAGAGAATCTGAGACACTGATGGAAGATTGTCGCATAACATGCCAGGAAGCGCTTGACAGATGCTTGAGCCGAGGAGTGACAGACTGGGGTAAGATAAAGTCGGTTATAAAAGATGATATGAGCGAATTTCTGTGGAAGAGAACTAAGAGAAGTCCGATGATTCTTCCAATAATCACGGAAGTATAGAAGGGTGATATTATGACAGATACGTTGGAACTTAGCAGACAGCTTAATGCGTGTATCAAGGATTCGGATGTCTATAAGAATTATCAGTATTGCAAAGATAAACTGAGACAAAAACCGGAGAAATTACAGCAGCTTTTGGAATTTCGTAAGAAAAATTATGAAATACAGAACAATGAAATGCTTGACAATCCATATGATGAAGTCAATAATCTATTCATAGAATATGACTCTATAGTCCATGATACTATTGTCAATGATTTTATCAGGGCTGAGCAGAAACTGGTGCGTATGATGAAGATGGTGTATGAACAGATTGCAGATGACCTTGATTTCGACATCATAGATGAAGACGCACAGTAACACCTAAATATATTGCAAAAGGGTATTGCGAACAAGGAGAATTACGGTTATGGCTATTGATAGTGCTAGAAGTATGAAAAAGATACTGAGATTCCTGTTTGGACTTCTCATCAATGTGTGCATTTTGTTTATACTTGTCAAAGGATTTTCTTATTCGTTTGATTTTGCTTATCAGGTCTTCTCGACGGCGGCAGTGGAGCCAGGAAGCAACAAGAAAACGGCGGTTACGATAACAGAGGATGAGCCGTTGCTGGATATAGCTGATTCACTCAAGAAGTCGGGAGTTATAGATAATAAGTATGCATTTATACTCAAGGTGAGAATAAATGGGGATGCAGGCAAGATGAAGCCAGGCACATACGTCATGTCTCCAAGTAACACCAATCAGGAGATCATAGATATAATAACCGGCGTGTCGACTACAACTGCTTCAGATGGATCGGACAGCAGCACAACTGGCAGCGAATCGGGCACCAGCGGTTCAACCGGTACAAATGCGAATGGTACGGGAGATGAAGGAGCTGTCGAGGACAGAACAACAGAGGCAAAATCCGAATCGGGAGCAGAATCAGAAGAGGGAACAGAAGACAACACTGACAACATGGATCCTGAAATGTGACGGAATGTTGTTGATGCAGGTACAATGAAAGCTTTAACAAGAAGATTCAATAAGAGGATTTGAACAAGAAGATTCGGATAAGAAGATTCAAATAAGAAGATTCAAAATGGAGAGTAATATATTATGATAACTGATGAGAGACTTGCGTCATTTATTAATTCATTCTGTGTGGATTATGATGAGGTGGTAACAGCTATCAGAAAAGAGGCAGAAGAGAACGGGATACCGATCATAAGACGTGAGGCGGGAGAATTCATCAAGATGATATTGCTGATGAATAAACCAAGGCAGGTGCTTGAGATCGGTGCTGCCGTAGGCTTTTCTGCCATTTTTATGAGCAGATTCCTTGAAGATGGCGCACATATAACAACTATAGAGAACTATCCGCCGAGGATAGAACAGGCAAAAAAGAATATTGTTCGAGCTGGAGCCCGGGATAAAATAACATTATTGGAAGGGGATGCGCTGGAGATACTGCCTGAGCTATCCGGAGAATATGACATGGTGTTCATGGATGCGGCAAAGGGACAGTATGGCAGTTTTTTTGAGGAGTCCATAAAAAGACTGAAGCCGGGAGGAGTTCTTTTGTGTGACAATGTACTTCAGGATGGTGATGTACTTGAAAGCCGGTTTGCTGTCACAAGAAGAAATCGAACTATACATGCGAGAATGAGAGATTATCTATATCGGCTGACGCATGACGAGAATCTGGAAACAGGAATATTTAATATTGGTGATGGTATGAGCCTGAGCATCAAGAAAAAATGATGGATCAGACTATTATATTGATTAAATTATATGATGGAATAGCATAATCATAGATTGGAGAGTAAAAGGTAAAGATGGTAAGGACAAATAAACCAGAACTGCTGGTTCCAGCCGGTGGGCTTGATACGTTGAAGGTTGCGGTTGATTATGGCGCAGATGCTGTGTATATAGGTGGCCAGGCATTTGGACTCAGGGCGAAGGCTGATAATTTTTCTATAGAAGAGATGAAAGAAGCTGTGCTTTATGCGCATGCCCGAGGGGCAAAGGTATATGTGACGGCAAATATTTTTGCACATAATTATGATCTGGAAGGCATGAGAAGCTACTTTGGAGAACTGAAGGATACCGGAGTTGATGCTGTTCTTGTATCTGACCCCGGAGTGTTCATGATGGCCAGAGAGGTTATGCCGGATATGGAGCTTCATATAAGTACCCAGGCTAACAACACCAATTATATGACATACCGATTCTGGTACGAGCATGGAGCGAAGCGCGTTGTGTCTGCAAGAGAGTTATCTCTGGCAGAGATATCGGAAATCAGAGCGAATATACCTGAGGATATGGAGATTGAGTCATTCGTGCATGGAGCTATGTGCATATCATATTCAGGCAGATGCCTTTTGAGCAATTACTTTACGGGCAGAGACGCGAATCATGGGGCATGTACGCATCCGTGCCGATGGAAGTATTCGATAGTAGAAGAAACCAGACCCGGAGAGTATATGACTGTAAATGAAGATGACCGCGGCACCTACATATTCAACTCTAAGGATCTGTGCATGATAGAACATGTTCCGGAGATGGTGAAAGCAGGCATAGATAGCTTGAAGATAGAAGGACGAATGAAAACGGCACTTTATGTTGCAACGGTTGCAAGAACATATCGAAAAGCAATAGATGATTACTTTGAGTCTGAAGATAAATATCAGGCTAATATGGAATATTATAAGAGCGAAATTGCAAAATGCACATACAGGCAGTTTACAACCGGCTTTTATTTCGGAAAGACTGATTCCGATTCGCAGATATATGACAGCAATACATATGTCAAGAATTATACATACATAGGGACGGTCAGAAACGTCACGAAAGATGGGTGTGTATGCTTTGAACAGAAGAACAAATTCTCGGTCGGAGATCAGGTTGAAGTTATGGGATTTGATGGGGATAATATTGATTGCACAGTTGAGGGCATATACGATGAGAAAGGTGTTCCTATGGAATCGGCACCACATCCAAAGCAGATGCTTAAAGTACGGTTGGGTGTGAAGCTTGATGTGGGAATGATAATTCGCCGGAAAGAGTGATAAGAAATGCTAGATTACCAAAGAGGATGTCTTGGCTATTTGTCAAGACATCCTCTTAACTTTGTCAATGCACGTTTTTCTATGCGGGATACATATGATCTGGAGATCCCGAGCAGTCCTGCGGTTTCTTTCTGTGTCATGGGAGGTTTGCCGGATAAGCCGTAGCGCATATCGATGATGCGGTACTCGCGTGGACTTAAGATCTTCTCCATGCAGGCGGGAAGATGGTTCAGGTGATCCTCGGTTATCATCTTATCCAGAGGGCATATACCAGAGGCACTTATGATATCCATTATTATTATTTCGTTTCCCTCTTTGTCAGTTCCAATCGGTTCATACATTGATACCTCGCGGCTTTTCTTTTTTTCCTGACGAAGATTCATGAGAATTTCATTTTCTATACATTTGGCAGCGTAACCGGCAAGCTTACATCCTTTTTCCGGCCTGTAACTGTCGATTGCCTTGATAAGTCCGATGGTTCCGACTGATAGAAGATCTTCGGAATCTCTGACAGATGAATTGTACTTTTTCACTATATGTGCAACAAGACGAAGGTTGTATTCTATGAGGATCTTTCGGGCAGAAGGGTCTCCGTTCATACACAGATTTATATATTCCTTTTCTTTATCGGGAGTTAGAGGGGATTTGAATGCTTCCATACGATTTGTGCTCCCGGTTTGTTTGATCACAACAATCAAGATTATTTGTAATTATATTATGTCGATTGTGCAAAAATAGTGCTTATCCTAAAAAAAATAATTTGGATGTTTATGAAAAACAGTAAAAAAAATGGTAAAATATGTACAAATTGTTTAAAATGTGAAAATACTGTGATATAATGCAGGTTAGGTATTTGTATAATTGTGCGTATACGAGAAAAAGATGATTGCGTATTGAAAAATAAAGAGGAGGATTTGTGGAGAATGCGACTTAATGTGGGGCGTAAGAAGATTAGAATAGGAGATGTCCTTGTTGCAGCGGGGGCTATCACGGAGGAACAGTTACAGGAAGGACTTGCAAAGCAGAAAGAGACAGGCAGAAAGCTTGGTAATGCGCTCGTTGATCTGGGATTTATCAGTAACGATATGCTCATTACAGTGCTTACAACCCAGCTTGGAATTGATTATATAGAGCTCAAGGGCGCAAAGATAGAGGAAAAGGTCATACATATGGTTCCAGAGAGTATGGTAACCAAGTATCAGGCCATTCCTATAGAGATAGATCCGGATAATCCTAACATTCTGAAGGTTGCCATGGCTGATCCTATGGATATTATGGCTATGGATGATATCGGACTCGTGACAAGCCTTCAGGTTGAGCCTATGCTGGCATCCGAGGAAGGTATAAAGAACGCCATAGATAAGTACTATGGAAGTGCTCAGGCGATGGAGGCTGCAGAGGCATACAGACAGGAGCAGCAGAGCACGCTTAGTGGGGACGATGAAGATGGAAGTAACGATGAGATCGATAATTCGCCTATAGTACTCCTGGTGAAACAGATTATAGAGGGCGGAGTAAGACAGAGAGCATCTGATATACATATAGAGGCACTTGAGAACAGTGTCAGAGTCAGATACAGAATAGACGGTGCGCTGAAGCAGGTTATGTCATATGACCTCAGCATACTGGCAGGTATCACAGCCCGTATCAAGATCATAGGCGGCATGGATATAGCCGAGAAGAGAAAACCACAGGATGGTCGTATCACCATCATGGTAGATAGAAGAGAGTTTGATGTCCGTGTTTCTATCCTTCCTACAGTGTTCGGAGAAAAGACGGTTATGAGACTTACATCCAAGGACGGTCTTACAAAGCCAAAGAGTGCCCTTGGTTTCGATGCGGAGCAGGAGAAGGTATTTGACAATATCCTGAGCAACCCGCATGGCATAATCCTTGTAACGGGACCTACAGGATCTGGAAAGTCAACCACACTGTACACATCACTCAGTGAGCTTAACACAGAGGATGTTAATATCATCACAGTTGAAGACCCTGTCGAGGCCAATATCAATGGTATCAACCAGGTACAGGTTAACAATAAGGCGGATATGACATTCGCGGCAGCTCTTAGATCTATCCTTCGACAGGATCCGGATATCATCATGATAGGAGAGATCCGAGACGGTGAGACAGCAGGAATTGCCGTGCAGGCCGCTATCACCGGACATTTGGTTGTATCGACACTGCATACAAACTCAGCTGCATCAACCATCACACGTCTTATCGATATGGGTATCGAATCCTATATCGCCGGTGATGCCGTAGTTGGAGTTATCGCACAGCGACTTGTGCGAAGACTGTGTACAACATGTAAGCAGCCTAGACTTGTGGAGGACGAAGAGAGGATACAGCTCGGTGTTCCGGCTGATGAGGAGGATGTCATCATCTATGAGCCACAGGGATGCCCGCTGTGTAACGACACAGGATATGCAGGACGTATCGGTGTGTATGAGATGATGCCGGTTTCGAGAGCACTTCAGGCTGTCATAGCGTCGGGTGCCACAGCGGATGTCATAGAGAAACAGGCACTCAAGGAAGGAATGCTCACACTTAAGATGGGAGCTGCAAAGCATGTGCTTGATGGTATCACATCCATAGCTGAGATGAACAAGATCGTCCACAGCACGGTTACGGTTGCCGAAGGCGTGGATATGGGTTAGATATAGAATATCAAGAATTTAGCTGCTTGAGTTTTTGTGAGGATATACAAGGCGATATATAATAACAGGGATTATTTATATATATGAAATTATTAATGCAAAAGGGAAAGGAAGGGACAAGAAATGCTGGATATGAAAGAACTGCTTGCTTTCTCCGTTGAGGAGAGAGCGTCAGATGTTCACATAGCTGTAGGAATACCACCTAAGCTTAGGATTAACGGTAAACTCACGGAGGTTGAGGTTCCGCCGCTCACACCGGCTGATGCCGCCGAGGCGATAGGATCTATGCATATATTTTCTGCCGAACAGAT
>OLRH01000846.1_pt1 | contig 15781 bp, 16 predicted proteins | sample 1672321 | NCBI WGS metagenome assembly OLRH01 (sample SAMEA3136671, study PRJEB25190) | human gut metagenome | reverse complement strand
CATGAAAACATTCTTCAGATGTTCCACCAGACGGTCTGCCTGTTCCTGTGTCATCTGAACATCCTTAGAAGGCTCTTTCTTATTTATTTTTTCACATTCCGGCAATTCGGTCTGATTCATCTGTTTCCCTCTCTTCTCCCCGGTACACACAAAACTTCATTACCCCTTTGTGTGCTTCCGCGTTTTGCTACATTTTCCCATTTTAATTACAGTTATACATAATAGTGTAACGATTGTTTCCCGTTTCGTCAAGAAAAAAGTGTACAAAAACCGTCCTGTAATGGAAATTTATTCAAAAAAACCGACCGGTTTTACGCGGTCGGTTTTTTCTTCTTATCATGGAAGACACGGCTGTATAACTGCGGATAGATGTTGCTGCAGGAGAGCGCCGGTCCTTCAATATAGCGGTAATGATCGAAATCGTAAACACCGTAATCCGGCTCGGAGTTATCCAGCCAGAAAGCATTGATGCCGTAATCGTAGTAGTTCTTCTTGCATACGTCCCAGACATATTTTCTTGTCTCCGGATTGAACACGTCGATCTCAACGCAGTCACCCTGGAAATCGTATGTCTACTTTTTCGCGCAGACTATCCCTGTATGTTTTTCATTTTATTAGATTTTTTTGTCTGTTTCTTGAAGTTTTTATCCGATTTCTAACACTATTTTGATCTTTTTACCAAATTTGCGGAATGGGCTTTATTTTTAACTGCACAAATTCCATTTCTTATGATAGAATATTTACGAAAAAATAAAGTATCTGATTCACTATACTTTGATTCACAATAAAATGAGGGAGTAATCCATGATTCAAACGAAAGATTCGAACTTAACCTTCCGCCCGCTGACCATCGACGACGCAGAGCAGTACAATGCACTTCTGCGCTACGCCTTTCAGGTTACAGAGCAGGAGCTTTCCGAAAGCGGATGGAAAGACGATGAAATCAAGCAGTCCAAATTCCCGGTTCTCGTCCGTGCCGATGTGCTCGGCTGTTTCTGCGAGGAGGATCTGGTATCACAGTTCGCGGTTTATCCGCTGGACATGAATATCTACGGTGTCCGCTATCCCGTCGGTTTTGTCACCAGCGTCTGCACCTACCCGGAATACACCGGCCAGGGCATCATGAAAAAGCTGATGATCCGGAGTCTCACGCGCATGCGGGAAAACCACCGTTCCTTTGCGCTTCTCTATCCCTACTCTATTCCGCTCTACCGGAATCTCGGATGGGAAATCATTTCCAATAAGATGACGTACACCATCAAGGACACGCAGGTGCCGCGGAAACTCAAAGCCCCTGGCTATGTGCGCCGCGTGGCATGGGATGACAAGGATTTTAAGGAACTACATACCAAATTTGCTTCGAAGACGCACGGCTGCCTCTACCGCAACAATCTGGCGTGGGAAGAATATTTCCGCTGGGATGAGGATGATACCGTCGTTGCGATCTACTATTCCGCTGATGATGTGCCGTACGGCTACATGGTCTATCTGATCAGCTCCGATATCATGCATATCAAAGAGATGATCTATCTGAACCGTGAGGCGCAGCTGGGACTCTGGGAGTATATTCATGCACACGATTCCATGATCGATGAGGTCAAAGGAAATAACTACTACAGTGAACCCATCGCGTTCGAGCTTGAGGACAGCGATATCAAAGAAACGATTCGCCCGTACTCGATGGGGCGTATCATCGATGTCGTGCAGTTTATGGAACATTACGCCTGCGACCCGGACGAGCCGGATGTGTGTATCCGTTTTGAGATCGAGGATGAGCTGCTTCCGTGGAACAATGACAGCTTCACATTCTTCTTTGAAAAAGGACACTGTGTGCCGACCGACCGCGAGCCGGACCATGTGATGAAAATGACGATCGCATCGCTCACGACACTGCTGCTCGGCTACAAGACGGCTTCCAAGCTGTATGAGATGGCGCGCATCGAAACAACGCCGCAGACTGTGGAATGCCTGGACGACCTGCTCTTCCACCATATTCCATATGTTTCGGACTATATTTAATTTATTTTACGCATTGCAAAAGAGGGACTCCCGTGAAAGGAATCCCTCTTTTTCTATGTAACATTTTTTAGTTTTCTTCCAGTTTGATTTTCTCCTGCAGCACAACGCAGCCTGCCATATCGCCGATGACGTTGACGCAGGTGGCACCCATGTCACACAGTGTGTTGATGCTGATGTAAACGCCCATGACGCCGGCCGGAAGACCTGCCATCGTGGCGAGTGCTGCGAATGATGCGATCGCGCCGCCCGGGATACCCGGTGTTCCGACAGAAAGCAGGACGTTGGCAAGCAGAATGATCACCATCATCGAAATGCTGACGTTGATGCCGCAGGCATTTGCGAAGAACATGATCATAAACGACATCAGGATCGATACCGCATCCATGTTGACAGTGGCACCGAGCGGGATTGCGATACTGCTGATCTGGTTCGAAACGCCGAGTTCTTTCTCGACACAGCGCTTGCTGATTGGGATCGTCGCGGAACTGGAACATGTTCCGAATGCATTCAGGGCTGCCGGCATGATCGCCTTAAAGAACTTGACCGGACTCGTCTTTCCGATGAGTTTTACAGCGCCGCCGTAGACGACGATCGCAAATCCATAGAATGCCACTGCACATATCAAGAATACGAGAACGCCTTTCAGCATTGATTTCGGAGTGGGAGATGTAATTGTTCCAAAGCAGGAAAAGCGAAAAATCCCTACACAGCTTGACGATTTCACTTCTCCGACGGTAAATACATATTCGTTGGAAACGACAATTGCCGAAAAGCTTGATGCAATTCTCGATTTAATGGAATTTTCCAGCCGAATGAAGGATTACTACGATATCTACTATCTTGCCAACAAATTTGATTTTGACGGTAAGGTGCTCACTGAGGCGCTGAAGAAAACTTTTGAAAATCGAGGACACACCTTTACGATTGAACAGTTTGAACAGGTTATGAGCTTTGCAAATGATTCTGCTATGCAGAAAAAGTGGAAAGCATTCTATCGAAAGATTGATACGAAAACTGATGATTTTAACACAGTGCTGAAAACTATAAAACAGTTTTTGACGAAACCGTTTACGGCGGCGGTCAAAGACGAAAAATTCACTGACCAATGGTACTCAAATGAAAATAAATGGAATAAGGAGATTCAAAAATGAGCAAAGCAAGTGAAGAAACAACAAAAGGCTTAACTGCAGATGTTTTAAAAGATATTATCGATTATCCGTCAAACCAAAACATAAAAGTTGATGGAATTACTTGGTTCAAAGAAGATAGTTATAAAGGAACAGATTACGACTGGCTTTCTGCTATTTTTGAAAAGGCGAGTAAAAAGCAAAATATGGAAAACAAGGGTACTCCCGATTTTATTGTTACTAAAGATAATTCTAATATTATTGTAGTTATTGAATGCAAAGCTAAAACTTCTGATCACAGCAAGTATTCGGATTTAGATGATTACAAAGTTAATGGATTTGGCACATCAGACGACACGGCTAAATATGCAATAGATGGTGCTTTATGGTATGCTTCGTTTTTGTCAGATAAATACGATGTTATTGCAATTGCTGTTTCGGGCCAAACTTTGATGGAAAACAGAATAACATCTTTTGTTTGGCCAAAAAATGGTGATGTTTTAGATATAGAATTATTAGCTGATGGTTTACTACAAAACGAAATGCAATCAATTAATAAGTACGAAAAAGATATTGAGATTGTTTTAGAAAGATTCGCTGCTACAGAAGCAGAGGTTAAGAAAGAATTAAGAAGATATACGCTTTCCTGTGCTAAATTTTTAAGGGCGAACGGAATTGAGGATAATTCGAAAGCAGGATTTGTTTCAGCTATCATTTTAGGATTGACCAACCACGAATCTAAATTATATCAAGATACAAAGTCGGCAATTGAATCTAAAAAAGGAACAAAATCCAAAAGAATGTTATCTGACCCTATTGGAAAAAATTCTGTCAAAATGTTGAAAGCTGCTTTATATGGTGATGGCGATGAACTTGAAGATGATTATGTAAGAGGTATTTGGGATATAGACAATATACCAAAAGGTAAAAGAACAGCACTAAAAAAATTCTACAATAATCTTTTAGCAAAAGATGAGTTGCTGCGTGCTCCAAAAGGTGAAAACAGGGATTTTTTAGATGGAGATACCGTATTATCTCGTTGTATTTATTCTCTTTATGAAAATGTTATTGAAGTACTTGACCATTATAAAGGCATTGATGTAATGGGTGAATTTTACACAACATTTCTTCGCTTTACTAAAGGTAATGCCAAAGAAAAAGGTATCGTTTTAACACCAAAGCATATTACAGAGTTATTTTGCGATATTGCCGAATACTACTCTGATGAAAAAATGACTGAAAATACAAAAGTAATAGATATATGTTGCGGTACAGGAGCTTTCTTAATATCAGCGTTAGCAAGAATTAAAGAAAATATTTATACACAAAGAATAAGCGAAACAGAGAAAAGTAATAAATATAGTTTAGCACAAGAAAATAGTCTTATTGGTGTTGAAAAGGATCCATCAATGTATGCATTAGCATATGCAAACATGAGATTTCACGGCGACGGAAAATCAAACTTATTTAATTGCTCTTCTTTATTAGTGGATTCTTATGCTCCAGTAGATGATAGTGGAAAAACATATTTGGAAGATAAGAAGATTCCACTTCACGAAGCATTAGCAAGTTTTGGAAGAATCGATATTGCTATGATTAATCCACCATATTCTCTTGATAAAAAGGATAATTCTTCATCTCAAAACTATGAAATTATTTCAAGAAAAGAAGAAATTGAAGGAAAGTTAAAAGTATTAACCAAAAAATTGTCACAAGCAAAGAAAAAAGGAAGCAATATTTCTGATAATGATAAAAAGAAAATTGAAAATGATATAGAAATTCAAAAACAAAAACTTGCTCAAATAGAGAATGAACTTGATAATACCAAATTAGATGAGGTGGTTTTTTCTAAAGGACAGGATGAACTTGACTTTATCGCCTCTATGTTACACTACTTAAAAACTGGCGGAATAGGCATAGCCATCGTTCCTATGTCATGTGCAAGTAATAGTGGAGCAAAATTAAGAAAAGAACTTTTGAAGCACCATACTTTGTTAGCTTGTATGACAATGCCTTCTAATTTGTTTTTTGATAGTAGAGTAGGCATTCCAACTTGTATAATGGTGTTTAAGGCACATATAAAACATGACGAAGACAAGTCTGTTTTCTTTGCGAGATGGAAAAATGATGGTTTTGTTGTGATCCCTCATAATGGACGAAAAGATTCAGGAAACTGGAAAGCTATTAAGAAGGAATGGTTAGATCAAATAGATGGAACTGCAAATCCAAACAAATATATATGGTTAAAGAAGAAAATAAATATTAAAGATGAAGCTTTAGCAGAAGCTTATATTGAAACGGATTATTCGAAGTTAACAGATGACGATTTTGAAAGAACCCTGAAAAAATATGCTTTGTTTAAGTATATGGAGGAAAATGGACTTTTGGAGGAATAAAAATGAATTTACAAGATGCGATATGGTACGATTATCATTTGTATGATTTGTTTCATATAGATTCAGGAAACAAATTTGATAAAAGTAAAATGACAACATTTGATCCTACTGTAAACTTTGTAGGTAGATCAAGTAAGAACAATGGTGTTACTGCTTGTGTTGATTTTATAGATAGTATATCACCTTATCCTGCCGGTGATATGACAATTGCATTGGGTGGAGAATATATTGGATCGTGTTTTATTCAAAGACAACCATTTTATACTAGCCAAAATGTAGCTGTGTTGTCAGAAATTAATCCAATGAGCGAAAATGTTAAATTATTTATTGCTAATCTTATCAGATATGAAAGTAAAAATAATTATAAAGCTTTTGCAAGAGAATTGAATTCCCATATAAAAACTGATTTCATAATAAAACTCCCAAGTATATGTCAAGGAATAATAGATTTTGATTTCATAGACCAGTATATAGAAAATTTAAAATCCGATGTATCAACTATTCCCGATTATTTTTTAAACGAGGGTTATGATAAAGCTTGTTGGTATTTAGATAATGTGAATCAATTAGAATTTGAAAATACCTACGCAGGAATTGAACACCCTAGAGAGATGAATTTAAAGAATAAAAAATGGCTTTCGTTCAAAATTGGCGAAATATTTAGAACTTATACGGGTGGCGACCTGATAATTGGGAACATAAACGATGGAGATATTCCTGTTGTATCACATAGTGCAGAAAACAATGGAATAAAAGTATATTCTGCTGAAATTGAAGGACAAAAACTTTTTGATCATACCAAAACAATAAGCTTAGCAGACAGAGGAACCTTTTTTGCAGCAGTTCAATATAGAGATTTTTATATTGGCACACGTGTTAAAGCCCTAGAGTTTTTAGACGGTATGCATTCTGCAGAAGTTATGCTTTTTTTTGCTACAATTATCAATTATGAAAGTTTTAGATTTTGTTATGGTAGAAATTGCACAAATGGCATTGATAATTTAAAAATAAAATTACCTGTAGATGACAACGAAAAACCAGATTATCAGTTTATGAAAAATTATATTAAATCATTGCCGTTTAGCAATAAGATTTGAGGCTTCATATATGAGTGAAATAAAAACTTCAGCAAAAGGAATTGATTACGCAGAGCCCTTTGTTTTAAAAACTAAATCCAGGGTTTATTCTCAAGCAATGTTAATGAGTATTCCACATAATTCTGATAAAACAGATATCTCGTTGAAACTCGGAAGATATACTATGCCTTTTGGAAATGTAGAAACTCAAAAGCCAAAAAGTGAATTAACTCTTGACAATGACGAGTTAAACAGTCTCCTCTCATATATTTCAGACAATTATACACCAATTAACCTTGGATCAGGCAAATATATCTGTGTTTCAGAAAACGACGAAGAACTTATAAATAAATTTAAGGAGTTAGTTGAAAAGAATAGTGATACTGCCGAACTTCTGATTGAAAAAGGAATTCTGTCTGACAATGTATTTATTGCTGCAACATCCATAAAAAAGAAAGAGGCTCTTATTGATTTTGAAAAAAATCTTGGAGAAGCATTGCATGAATCTTTTTGGCAAGATTGGTTTTCCGAAAACAAGTGGGTTCTCGGTTCGGATTTTGCACAAATTATTGATGAACGAAATATAGATACTGAGAATATTGCAGACTATATAATGCGTGCTTTTGACGGATTCGTGGATTTGGTGGAAATAAAAAAGCCAAATGGTTTGCAGTTTTGGTCTGCAACAAAAGATCACAATAACTATGTTCCTTCCACTGATTTAGTTAAAGCTATTACTCAATGCCTCAACTATATTTATGCTATTGAGCGTGAAGCAAATAGTGTTAAATTCATTGAAAAGACAAAAAGTAAAGTAATAAAACCACGATGCATTTTGATTTTTGGCCGTTCTAATGATTGGAACGATGAACAGCGAGAAGCTTACAGAATACTCAACGCTGCATACAATCAAATATCAATTCTTACATACGATCATCTTTTATTTCGAGCTAAAAATGTATTGGGAATAACCGAAGATGTTGATACTACAGATGACGATGAGTTGCCATTTTAATAATAAACGCCGAGTACGACTTCGAAAGCGAGCCGCACTCGGCGTGATTTTTATGTGTAGATTAAATCTGCATTTACAATTTCTGTTGCTCTATTACGGATATTGTTCATCTTTTGAACCCACAACATCATATCGGTTGATTTGAGTTCTTCGGTAACATTTCCTTGTTCTGCAAGTTCTTTTACCAGCCGGAGAAAAAGGTCTTGAGCTTGTTGTTCAACATCTGCAAGATATGAATTGAGCTTACCGCTTGTCAGCAAATTGTAGTAACGCACCTTATGATTTTGCTTCAAATATCGTTTGTGTCGCATTGCCCAAACGCCGATATTCGTTTTCTTTTCTTCTTCCGCCGGTAATAAATCGGGCAACATATAGTCGCCCACCTGCGTATAAGTACCGCCTTGCTTTTCAAAAATTGTGTTTGCCATTTTGTTTTACCTCCAAAAATTTATTTATCTTGAGCGTGTGTTTTCACGCTTACGACCTTTAATATTTTCAAGCAGCTCGTCAATCTGTTTATGCCCGAAAACCTTACGCAAAAGCTTGTAGTCTTTGACCTCTGAGCGCAAGTTCTCGTTTTCGCTTTTCAGTTTGCTGTTGATTTTAGACAACATTTCGTTCTCACGATAGAGATTGCCGTTTGTGATGTTTAATCTATGGTAATTGTCCCAACCTTCAAAGCAACGAGCCAATGCAGTCTTAACCAATGCTTTCAACTTTTGAATAAGCGGCTCTGCAATTTTAGTTTTATACGCTTTTGCAGTCATAAAGCCCTGCGGCTCGGACAGTTGATATTCGGGTGCGGTATCGAGCATTTCTTCCACATTTTTTAAGTTTTCCAAACCATCATCATAATTTAACACTCGCTCGGATAACACGTTGAATTCAGTCTGTTTTTCTTCGATTTTAGCACCTAATTGTTCAAGCTCTGCCGCTCGCTCTTGCTTTTTGTAGTCAAGAACAGACAAATGTTTTTCGTGCGTTCCTTTGTGTTCCCACTCAATTCCGTGTCGTTCCATAACGAATGCGAGTGCGGATTTTTCTGCGCTCACCCATTGATTCCACTCGGTATTTCCACGGGTTCCGCCCTTAAATCCTTGTGCGGCAAGCGCCTGCTTGAGTGATACTCTTGTATCAAGTCCACGCTTGCTTCCGGTGGTGAACGGAACAAAATCTATGTGCAAATGGGGCGTTGCTTCGTCCATATGAAGATGAGCCGAGAACACTTTTAACTGAGGATTTCTTTCCTGAAACCCACGATAATATTCGTTCAAAACCTCTCTTGCAAGTATTCCGCTTTCGCTTTCTGCGCTCATATTTTCCTTATCGCCAATCTGCAAAATCAGTTCGTGAAACGGCTTTTCTTGCTTTGAATTTCTGATTTTCTCATAGTAGTTTTCTATTCTGCGGTCGGCTCTTGTCTGTTTTTCGTTGTATCTTTTTAGTGCTTCATCAAACAATTCGTGATAGATTTTCTTTATCGGCTCGTTACAGTAATCAATGTTCAAATGCGTTCTGCTACCGTCAACATTTTCCGTTTTGAACTTGCGGCTGTTGTGATTGACCGAGCCTTTACCCACCATTGCGCTTATCGTTCTTTGCATTTATATACCTCCAATCTCACAAACTTGCTCGTCCTCGTTTCTGTTACTCTTGTCAAGAGTAACGCAAAAGCACTTTTGACAGGCAAGCCCATCAAAAATGCAACCTGCAAGCAGGTTTTGCGCTCTCCGAGGGGTGCGGGTCGCCGGTGGCGACCTCTGCCGACTGTGGGCGGCAGAAGCACCGACCGAGCCGGCAGGCGAGACGGAGAGGCTTTTTGAAAAGGCACTCTCTGCACACTCCGCTAAACTTTTGCATTGTTCACTACCCGCCGGAAAAAGAACATTGCAAGATTGCGAAAGTTCCGTACCTTTGCAATGTTGCAACCTTAAAAGTTCCTTGCCTCTTTTTCTTCGGGTAGTTTCCAATACCATTGACAGCCGTCTTTTATCGAGATAATGCCCAAAGATTTTTTTGCTTCGTCAAGCACTCTTTTCGAGATGCCTGTGTTTTGTGCCTTTTTCAAAATTATCTGCTGTGGATACTTACCATTTGACAGACAATCTCTTATCAAATTTTCAGCCTGTTCTGATTTCTTTTCTCGGCTGATACCGTTTGCTAAATCATCTATTGAAATCTCATAATGACCTTTCCAAACAAATCCGTTTTCTTCGCTTAATTCAAATGCAATTGGTTTTCCATTCGGTGCAAGAGATGACTTTTCGTGAGCTACAACTCTTATATTTTCGTCATCTTTTAACCTGCCGACAAGAAGTACACTCCTTGCGGCAGCTTCAAAATCAATCGAACCAAGACCTCTGTAATTTGCTTTACTGCCACTTGACTTGTTGAGATGACCTACAAGAATTACGGCACAGCCATAATCTTCTGCAATTCTGCCCAGCTGCGACAAAACACTTCGCACTTCATTTGCTTTGTTAATATCTGTCTGAGCACCGATATACGCTTGCATTGGGTCGAGTATGATTGCTTTTGCTCCCGTTTCGATGATTGCCTGCTCAACTCGGCTGTCAAGCATAGACAATGCTGCTTCGGATTCGTCAATTACTTTTATTTGCGAACATTCTGCATTTCCTGCAAGCAGACGAGGTTTGATTGTGTCGCTCAACCCATCCTCTGCGGTTTGATAAATTATTTTTATCGGCTCACGCTCCGTATCATCGCAAGGCAGCTTATCTCCCCTTGATAAAATTGCCGCCAACTGCAAAATCATCATTGTTTTACCATCACCGGGATCACCGTGAATAATCGTTAATTTTCCGTAAGGAATATATGGGTACCAGAGCCATTTGACTTCCGTTACGGGAATGTCTTCCATAGTTATGATTTTAAGTTCTGCCATTGTTACCACCGCCTTTTATATAAAACTTGTTGAAATTCCGCTTTAAATCGGTTATACTGTTGTTAGTTTGTTTTAGGATTGACTGCTCCGTATCTGCGCCAACAGATACAACAGGAGCGGCCTTTTCTTTTTCTGTCATTCCGATACCTCCTTTAATCCGTCGAGAATATCGCTAATCATTTCAATTAAGTCAAGCAATTCGTCATTGACTTCGCCGCCGACTTCAATTCTGCGCAATTCATTAAGTACATCTGCAAGATTATTACGCAAAGCCTTGTATACTCTCGGGTTGCCTTGCACGATTACTTCTCGGTGCGTTAATCTTCGTGTTATATAGTCCTGTTTTGTCAAACCCGAAAGCTGAACATAGCGTTCAATCTGTTCCCACTCTTCAGGCGAAACTCTAAAAGCTACAGTCTTACTTCTCCAACGGTTGTGTTCATCTCTGCTTTTCAGTGACATATTACTTTCTCTCCTTCCATAATTCATCAAGTGTGTTTGCCATTTCATTTTGTTTTGACGGATATATATGGGTATATCTGTCGGTGATTTCCACTGTTTCGTGACCGACTCTATCAGCAATAGCGGCGGCTTGATAACCTTGATTTATTAAAAGTGAAACATGCGAATGCCTTAAATCGTGAATACGAATACGCTTTACGCCTGCGGCTTTTGAACCTCTGTCCATTTCGTGATGAAGATAACTTTTTGAAATAGGAAATATTCTGTCGCTGTCATTCGGTGAATAAAACATTTTCAAATATTCCTGCATTTCATCACATAAAAACTGCGGCATTTTTATAGTTCGATTGCTTTTCTCCGTTTTCGGTGGAGTAATAACATCTTTTCCGTGCAATCTTTGATAAGATTTGTTGATTGTAAGCATATTGTTTTTAAAGTCAAAATCACCGGCAGTTAATGCAAGCAACTCACCTACACGAATACCTGTCCAATAAAGCATTTGAAAAGCATAGTAGGAAAGCGGCTTGTCCATCATTTCATCAGAGAACTTACTGTATTCCTCCACAGTCCAATAACTCATTTCCTTGCGTTCTTCCTTACCCATATTACCGACCGTGGATGCCGGATTTAATCTTAAACCATAAATCTTGATTGCGTGATTGAACAATGCACTCAACTGATTATGAATCGTCTTTAAATATCCCTGAGAAAGCGGCTCTCCACTTGAATTTGTTTGTTTTCTAATCTCGTTTTGCCAAGCGATAACATCTTTTGCCGATATATCACACAATCGCTTATGTTCGAAATACGGCAATATTTTAGTTTTAATAATATGCTCTTTGGTAAGCCGAGTGTTTTCCTTTAACTTCGGTCGAACATCTTTTTCGTACAATTCCGTAAAAGTCTTAAATGGCATAGTGACATCGGCTTTCTTTTCTGTCAGAAATGCTCGTTCCCACTCCTGTGCCTCTCGTTTGGTGGCAAAGCCACGCTTTAATTTTTGCTGTCGCAATCCTTGCCAGTCTGTGTAACGAAACTGCACATACCAAGTTCCGTTTTTTTCATTTTTAAATGCTCCCATTTTAATCGCTCCTTTCAGTCGTTTTGGTTGAGTAAAATTTTTCGTGAAAGAATTTACGGTCAATTCTGCCGGGAATTGTAATACACCCGGTTGACTGCAATTCCTTGTTTAGTTTGCGTATGAGTTTATATGCGTAAGAAACGGAAACGCCCATTTCTTCTGCCACATCTTCAACACGCATAAACATTTTATTTGACATAAACATCATCCTTTCATTTTTATATTTTCATATTTATTTAGTGTCGGAGAACTTTCTGACCGCATTCCGATTTGCCCGAACGGATACACCGTTACCGTGATGTATGACGGCTATTCAGTTGTTTGCAAATAAACTTAACGCTATTTGCTTAATGATTATACTAAACATATTCCGTTATGTCAAGTAATTTTAACAAGAATATTAAATTTTTTTGTTTTATGTTACTTGACATTACTTAACTTATTATGCTATGATATTTAATAGTAAAGTGAGAGGAGCTATAGTATGGCTATCGGCGAAAGAATAAGATTTTTCAGAAATTTAAAAGGTATGACGCAGAAGTACCTTGGTATGCAGGTGGGCTTTTCGGAGAAAACCGCTGACATCCGTATGGCGCAGTATGAATCTGGCAGCAGAACGCCTAAAGCTGATTTAACAAACAATCTTGCAAATGTATTCGGCGTATCAACAAGTGCTTTAACTGTGCCGGATATTGACAGTTACACCGGCTTAATGCACACGCTGTTTACTCTTGAAGATTTATATGGCTTCCGTATTGATAAACTTGATGACGAGCTTTGCATACGCCTTGATAAGGGTATGGGAACAAACTATCTTATAATGTTTGATATGTTTTCCGCTTGGCAGCAACAAGCCGAAAAATTCAAAAACGGAGAAATCACAAAAGAAGAATACGATAACTGGAGATATAGCTATCCGGAAAGTGTAGCTTTCAATTCTCGTAAGGAGGGATAAAAATGCCTGTAGTAAATGTTAATTTACTAGTTGACGAAAAGACATATGCTGCTGTTCAAGCCGGAGTTTTAGAACTCTGCGGTATGGCGAAAAATATTGACAACAAACGAGTTGCAAAGCATATTCCCGCTGTTGCAGATGCTGCTAAAGAAGGTGCAGCTAAGGCTATTGATTTTATTCGTGTTCATAAAAAGGGTACTGTTATTGTTAGCGGAATTCTCATAATAGGTAGTGCTATTGCCGGTGCCATCGGTTACATTGCAACCCGTGATAAAAGAAACCTCGAAAAGCGATTTGCCCAAAATCTTCAGATTTATTTAGATGCCGCAAAAGATGGCAAACTAACTGTGGAGATTTTAGATAATTTAATAAACTCCCTTGATGAACTTTCAAATGACGATCCTTCTAAGGCAGTAAACTTGAAAATCACGCCTTCCCAATTTAGTGATTTGATACAAAACATATTTGATTACACCGTATGTTTGGCTGAAGCAAATAATATAAGTCCGACACTTATTAGCAAGCCCAAGATTTTGAAGAAAAAAAGCTATTCCGATCTACAATACTATTTGAATATGCAAAAAAATATTTTTGAGCAAGTCGCTTAAAACAAGCATAGAAAAAAGGCATTACCGACTGCAAAAGTCAGTAATGCCTTTTATAGTATTAAGATAATTGTACCTGCAAACCGATAGAACACTTAGAATAATGGCGTTTTACGGTTTGCTATCATTTTGCTATCAAACAGGAAATGAGATTTTCAAAAAGTGAGTGTTTTCAAGGCTTTTCAGCCCATCATATTCACTTTTTTCTCATTCAAATTCGATCGTTGCCGGGGGTTTGCCGGTGCAGTCGTAGAGGACGCGGTTGACGTGCTGGACCTCGTTGACGATGCGGCTGGTGACGGTTTGGAGCAGGCTCCACGGAATCTCGGCGGCTTCGGCCGTCATGAAATCGGTGGTGGTCACGGCGCGCAGGGCCACGGCATAGTCGTAGGTGCGCTCATCGCCCATAACGCCCACACTGCGCATGTTGGTCAGCGCGGCGTAGTACTGGCTGATGCTCTTATCGAGACCGGCTTTTGCGATCTCCTCGCGCCAGATGGCGTCGGCTTCCTGCACCATCTTGACCTTATCCGGCGTGACTTCGCCGATGATGCGGATGGCAAGGCCGGGGCCGGGGAACGGCTGGCGGCTGACGAGGTATTCCGGCAGACCCAGCTCACGGCCGGCCTGACGTGTCTCGTCCTTAAAGAGGTCACGCAGCGGCTCGACGATCTCCTTGAAATCGACGTAATCCGGCAGACCGCCTACGTTGTGGTGCGACTTGATGACGGTGCTTTCGCCGCCGAGGCCGCTTTCCACGACGTCGGGGTAGATGGTGCCCTGCGCAAGGAAATCGACGGCGCCAATCTTCTTTGCTTCTTCTTCAAAGACGCGGATGAACTCTTCGCCGATGATCTTGCGCTTTTTCTCCGGCTCAGATACGCCGGCGAGCTTATCGTAGAAGCGCTGGCGAGCGTTGACGCAGACGAAATTGAGCTCGAACTGGCCGTTCGGGCCGAAGACCTCGCAGACTTCTTCCATCTCGTTCTTGCGCAGCAGGCCGTGGTCGACGAATACGCAGGTGAGCTGCTTGCCGACGGCTTTAGAGAGCATGGCTGCCGCAACGGAGGAATCGACACCGCCGGAAAGGGCGCACAGCACTTTGCCGTCGCCAATCTTCTCACGCAGCGCCTTGACGCTCGTCTCGACGAAGGAGCCCATTTCCCAGTCACCCTTGCAGCCGCAGACGTTGTAGACAAAATTGTGCAGCATCGTCTTGCCTTCCGGCGTGTGGAGCACTTCCGGGTGGAACTGGAAGCCGTAGAGGTTCTTTTCCGGCAGCTCGATGGCGGCGACCGGGCAGTTATCGGTATACGCGGAGATTGTGAAGCCTGTGGGCGCGGTCTCGGCGTAGTCGTTGTGGCTCATCCAGCAAATGGTCTCCGGGCTGACGTTCTCAAAGACCTTGGACTTGGTATCGACGTGAACCAGCGTTTTGCCGTATTCACGCTCCGGCGCCTTGCAGACATGACCGCCGAGCAGATGCGTCATGAGCTGGAAGCCGTAGCAAAGTCCGAGCACGGGGATACCGAGATCGAAAATCGCGGGATCAATGGTCGGCGCACCGTCGACGTAAACGCTGTTCGGGCCGCCGGTGAAGATGATGCCCTTGGGGTTCTGCGCGCGAATGGCGTCAAGACCCACGCGGTAGGACACGATCTCGCAGTATACATTGCACTCGCGGACGCGGCGTGCGACCAGCTGGTTATACTGTCCGCCGAAGTCCACTACGAGCACTTTTTCGTTTTGTGGCATATTACACCCTGCCTTCCTGAATTTAAAACGTTGGTTCAACGATTGAATACGATTCTATTTTACTCCACTGTGACAGATTTTGCAAGATTACGCGGCTTATCAATATCGCAGCCCTTCATGGAGGCGACATAGTACGCAAACAGCTGCATTGGGATGACTGAGAGGGAGGGGAGCATGAACGATGCGGTCTTCGGAATGTAGAACACCATATCTGTCTGCCCGGCAATCTCTTTTTTGTCTTCCGTCGCAACACCCAGCACGACAGCGCCGCGCGCCTTAACCTCTTTGATATTCGACATCATTTTATCAAAGAGGCGGGCGTCGGTCGCAAGCGCGATGACACACGGTCTTTGAAATTACCTCTGAACGCATAGTAGTAGTCGTT
>OLRH01000840.1_pt1 | contig 15823 bp, 9 predicted proteins | sample 1672321 | NCBI WGS metagenome assembly OLRH01 (sample SAMEA3136671, study PRJEB25190) | human gut metagenome | reverse complement strand
AAACAGACGAACTCCGCCCCCGTGCAGAAGATCACCATTGTGCCGCGCACCTCCGGTGCGCTCGGCTACACGATGCAGGTCGAAGAGGGCAACCATTACCTGATGAGCAAGGCCGAAATGGAAAACAAGATCGCAACGCTCACCGGCGGCCGCGCCGCCGAAGAGGTCGTGTTCCACCCCGTCACGACCGGCGCGTCGAACGATATTGAGCAGGCGACCAAGCTCGCCCGCGCGATGATCACGCGCTACGGCATGAGCGATGATTTCGACATGGTCGCGCTCGAAACGGTGACGAACCAGTATCTTGGCGGCGATGCGTCGCTCGCCTGCTCCGCCGAAACGCAGACGAAGATCGATCAGCGCGTGGTGGAGCTTGTGAAAAAGCAGCACGAGAAGGCTGTGAATATCCTCACCGAGAACCGCGCCAAGCTCGACGAGCTTGCACGCCATCTTTACGAGAAGGAAACCATCACCGGCGAAGAGTTCATGCATATCTTAAACGAAGCATAATACCAAGCGGCCCGGCAAAGCACAGACGTTTGTGCTTTGCCGGGCCGTTGTGATCGTGCAAAAAAGGGTGGTTTTCGCAGGCCCGGAAAGATTTGTAGGTTTGTCAAACATATTGGACAGTGACCTCGGCGGGAGACATCCAGCGGAGAGGCCTCATGGGTAAGTTGTTGGAACGACGGTTGTGGACGGCAAGCTGCTTTGCTCAGTTCGGCGGCCGTTTTTTCAAATAGCGTCGGCAAATTACGCTTGCTGCCCGAAAAACGGTTGGTAAACTCAAAACCGTTGTCTGTCTGAACACACTCCACCTTGATGCCGCGGCGTGCATACCACGCCGCCAGTTTGCGAAGGAAATCTGCTGAAGAGTAGGTGGACTGCTCCGGATAGGCCGCCAGGAACCGCAGGCGGGTGAACTCGTCGATGGCGGTGTATTGGAACAGTCGAAGCTCCGGATCTGCGATGCACTTCCGAGGCACGACCTTCACATCCACCTGAACGCGCTGACCGGGGTAGGTTATCTGCTCATAAGGCTTTGGTTTGTATGCTTTTTTCGGCTTTTCTGGCGGAAACATACCCATTTTGCGCATGACCCGGAACAAGCTCTCCGGACAGCGGGTGTAGCCCCGCTGCCGCAGCCGGTGCCACAGTTCGATCATGCCCAGTTCGGGATTCCGGCGGCGCATGTCGCGAATGAGTTTCAGCTCGGCCTCCGTGTGCTGGTTGGGATGGCTGTGGGGGCGTCTGGACTGGCAGGCAAGGGATGCCACACTTCCGTCCCAGCGCTGCTTCCAGAAATAGATGTACGACCGGCTCTTGTTGTACTTCCGGCTGGCGCGGCTGACGCCGTATTTCTCTGTGTACTTCATTAGGGATTGCCGATAGGCCATGTCTTGTGTTATACTTCTGCTCATGAGGGATATGGTCTCCTTTCGGGCTGGTTTGGTGTGGTAACTTAACTATAACCCATGAGAGCATATCCTTCATATCATTTTATTCACTTGTCCAATATGTATTGTAGTCCTACAGTGGTTTTCGCAGGCCCGGAAAGATTCTCCTTCCCTTCCTCATCGTATTGTGATATTATTATATGAACAATTTGTGAAGGAGATGTAGCCGTGCAAAAGCGAATATCCTCTTTTATTCTGGCATTCCTAATGATCCTGACTTTGCTTCCCCCTGCGGCAAGCGCTGCCGACAAGGCGGAACTGAAAGTCCAATTTTCCGGTCAGGATACCCTGTCGGACAATTTCAATTTTTTTGTATTTAATCACGTGGCGGCCAAATTCTGCCTTGTTTACAGCGATAACAGGCAGGAACCCGTCAGCCCGGACGATCTGATATTCCCGGATTTTGTCAAGTTCGAGGGTTCCTTCGATGGCGACATGTGCTACCTGTCCATGCAGCACACCGGCGAAGGTGTGATCACCTATGAGAAGGATGGAACGACCTATACGATGCCGGTCACTGTCGTCCTTCCCAGTCTTGGGGCCTACTCCTCATCGGAGTTCACCGAAGAGAATCTTATCGAATCGTTCACGCTGACCGATTCCAACTCAGAGTTTTATCTCGCAATCAAACCGGAGATGGCTGATCAGGGCTTTCAAATAACGGATGTTGTCGCTGAACCCGACTCTGATGTCCATAATCCGAGCATCACGACGGTAGCGGACGTTTCTGTGTGCGATGGCGGCCGCTATGCGGCTGTCAAAATCACAGAACCGACCGCCAGTGGCAATTACCTCGTGCAAATCACGGTATCCACTCCTGACCCTTCTCGCAAAGACAGATGGGCCTTCAGCATATTCATTGCAAATGACCTCCCCAGCCTCTATTACTGCCACGCATCAAATCGTCAAGGTAAGTGGGAGCTTGATCCTGCCCACGCGACGAACACTCTTAGGTTTCGTATGGACTCCAATCATTTCGGTGCCTTCTTCTATGGCAGCGGAAGTGCTGTCAAAGAAGGAAAGGCCGAGCTTGTTTCCGCCGATACATTGTCATTTCCCGCGTATCTGGATGTCACGAACGCGGAGACCTTTGGCTGCGACATTCCCGGTGTCGTCTGCATTCAGGCCACGCGCTTTGGAGAGCAGGACGAATACGCTAATATCTCCTATGAGCGTGATGGTAGCACCTTTACGATTTCCGCCGAGACAGTACTTCCGACTGTTGGGTTTTATACCGAACCGGCGGCAAGCAAAAGTGCTCTCATTTACAGCGGCAACAGTTTTACCATGACTGAGGAAGATCGCACGGTCTACCTGTGTGTGGATCGCCCTGATCGCTATCGGATCGTCGGCATCAACAGATGGGAGAACGCCAGCGATGAAAAGCTGTTCGATATAACAGAGGGTAACGCCGGTGATGAATATCTTGCGTTTACCTTAAAGGATGGCGAAAGCGTTCCCAGCCATGAGTGCCTTCTCTTTGCAGAGCTTCAGGACAAGCGAAGCGGCAATTCCTGGTCCGATGGAGCATTTCTCTTCCTCCAAAGCGATATCCCGTCGCTGATGTACCGTCAGGTAGGGCGGGATAACATGTGGGACGGATTCTATGTTCCGGAGGATGCTCCGCTCAGAGGTTCAATGTTCCCTCTTTCCTACCACGACTCCGCCCCCTATGCTTTCTACTATGGAACGGAAGAAAACTACGTTCCCGTATCGGCTGATGAACTAAGCTCCCAAAACGGATCTGTCAGCATCCTCGAAGGCAACGGCGCAATACTGATCACAGGCCTTGTTTTTGAAGGTGAAGATACGATCATCTACACCAACGGCGACATCTCTGCAAAAATGCACGTCAGCATCCAAGCGCCCTACATTGGTCTTTACAGCAGTGAGAAGGCCAGCGCCGAGACTTATCTGGGCAGCGAAGTCAGCATGGGCAGTGCAAACGACGCTTTTTACGTTATCAAGAACGGCGGCCCCATCGGAAAAGTCGCGAAGATCCTGCACAGCAACGATCCTCGTGACAGAAGCGGCGATTTCGAGATCTCTTTCTCGAAAGATGGCAGTTGGGCAAGGTTTGCTCCCAAAGCCGGTATCCTCCCGCAGGGCGGTGAATATGATATCTTCTTTTCCGATGGCCCCGGAAAAAGCTTCACGATCAATCGCACCGACCTCCCCGCGCTTGACACGCCGTCAGCGCTTGAGTGGCACAAGTTTTATTTTCACGTCGAAACCTCCACCGGCGAGCAGCCGTTCGTTGAACGCATGGGCGCGATGAGCTTCAAGACAGGCACACTGCTGCAAAATGACTTCTCAGTAGAGATCTATTCTGCCGCAAATTCCTATACCGTCCCGCTCATAACGGAGCACCATCACTCTGGATCTATGAAACGCGTGGAGCATCTCACCGTGCCGACTTTTATTTACAGTGATCTCCCAAGCGGCACCTACAAATTCCGCGTCCGTTTCAATGGTGACGGCACAAATTACCGCAGCAGCGAATGGAGCGAATTTTCCGAAGCATGGACATACACACGTCCGTCGCAGCGCCTGGCCGCCCCGGATCCCGCATTCTTCGCCTGGGTAAAGCAGAATGACCACTATGCCTCTACATGGAAACCTCTGGATGACGAGGCTGCCGGATACTATCAGGTTCTCTGGTACGTTGAAAAGCAGGGGCATATGGGGCTAACCGCCGCAAACGGTGATATCCCTCTCCATGTTGCCGACGAGCAGAGCGGGATGATCGTTTCGGAGATAGACGATTCGGTTCTGTTTCAGAACGGAAACGCCCAAGAGCTTTACTTCCGCGTTCGTGCGATCCCGTATGACATTACAAAATACCGCATCAGCAAAAGTTCTGATTTCAGTGAACCCTTTGACCTTAATAAAGTCACGGTTTCCGTAAATGACAAGCTCGACAGCATCATCAAAGATACCGGATTGTCCGACGCCCTTGATACCATCAAAAACGTTCAGGAAGTCCTGAAAAATGACACTGCGGATCTTCATACGGCTATGGCCGCCGACCTTGCAAACTCCGGTGGTCCGTCGAGCGGCACGCTCGAAAAAATAGAGCAGCTTGAAGAGGCTGTGTCCGAAAAGGTTGAAAAGAAAATCGAAGCGGACGCTTCTGCCCCACAGGAGATCCGGGATATTGCCGACGATATCACCATGACCGGCGCGACACTCAATGTTGCCCCCACGGGCAACGAGACTGATGGAAAGCCGTCCGTCACACTCGAGCTTGCCAAGCCGAAAGAGGGCATCGTCATTGACGCTCAGCAGCACAACGCTGTTCAGTTCTCCATGAAGCTCAGCGGTGCGGTGGGCAACGATGAAGGTAGTGAGGGGCAGCAGCTCATCGTTCCGATCGTGATCCGTATGCCGGTCCCCGAGCGCATCAACCCCAGCTTCCTCGTGATCCTGCACAAGCATTCGGACGGAAGTATTGAACAGATCCGCCCGAGCATTTTCTTCGATGAAGCAGCCGGTCGCAGCTATGCGCTGTTCGTCGTCAGCAGTTTTAGCGATTTTGCCTTTGTTGAGTATAACTTTGGTTTTGCGTCCAACGCCGTCACAAAATACACCAACAGTGCTGCCTTCACCATGGCGGCAACGGGCAATGCGAATGGCAGCAAGGTCACCTATACAAGCAGCGACCCGGCGGTTGCCGAGGTCGATGCGGAAACCGGCCTTGTGACAATCCGTAAGGCGGGCAAAACGACCATCACCGCAACCGCATCGGCAACCGAAATTTACCCCGAGGCACAGGCCAGCTATGAGCTCACCGTGAAAGCCGCTCCGTCGCACACCTCCAATACAGCGCCGGTGGTCAAGCCCGGTACCGATGGCTCAGCTGATGCCGCCACGGAAAAGCTGTTCTCTGATGTTCCAAAGCGTTCCGCCTATTTTGAGGCCATCAAGTGGGCAGTCGAGAGCGGCATCACCAACGGTACGGGTGACGGAACGACCTTCTCGCCCAACGAACCCTGCACCCGTGCGCAGATGGCAATGTTCCTGTGGCGTGCCGCCAAGACTCCCGAGCCGAAAACGCTCAGCAGCTTTACGGATGTCTCTGCAAATGCCTACTATGCCAAAGCAGTCGCGTGGGCCGTTGAAAACGGCATCACCAACGGCACAGGGAACGGAAGCACTTTCTCGCCCGATGAACCCTGCACCCGTGCGCAGATGGTGGTGTTCCTCTGCCGCCTTGCAAACGGAGCACCGAAGGGCAGCCGGATGGCATTCACCGATGTGAATGAGCATGCTTATTATGTGAATGCTGTTCTCTGGGCGGTCGAAGCCGGCATTACAAACGGCACCGGAAACGGAACGACCTTCTCGCCCAACGAGCTCTGCACTCGCGCGCAGATGGTGACCTTCCTCTACCGTTATTTCGTAAAGTAAATCTGCTGCGACCTCATCAATTTCAACCGCTCCCAATACCGGATATTTTCCAATTTATCAGCTCAGGTAACTCGATGCTACTCCATATCATTTGATAGTAGAATCGTGAATTCCTGAAGAAATTGCTCATACAATGTCTGAAAGAGGTTCCGCCTTCGGCGGAACCTCTTTCTTTCACCCTTAGTGCTGCCCTGCCGTTTGGGGAAACGCTCAATCCCTTCTAAAAAGCGGGGTCATGGGAGCTCCGTAACAGCACGATTGGCATCTATCTGCGGTGCAGATAGATGCCAATCGTATAACGAAATATTTACTATTGTTTGTGCAGCTTCTCTGCGTGAACACAGGCAACATAGTGTCCGGGGCTGACCTCCCGAAACAGAGGATCGGCAGCCATGCACTCTCCCGTGCAATGCTCGCAGCGAGAGGCAAAGCGGCATCCCGGTTTGACATTGATCGGGCTGGAGACCTCACCCTTAATAAGCTTCAGTGGCTTATTCCGCATAGAGATATCCGGTCTGGGGATCGCTGCCAGCAGTGCATCCGTGTAAGGATGCATCGGGTGCTTAAAGAGTTCGTCCGAGTCGCACAACTCCACGCATTGCCCCAAATACATGACCATGATCTTATCCGAAATATGCTTTACCACAGAAAGGTCATGCGTAACGAACATATAGGCGAGATCCATCTGCTCCTGCAGATCCATTAACAGGTTCAGGATCTGCGCTTGAATGGAAACGTCCAACGCCGATACCGGCTCATCACAGACGATGAACTTCGGGTTTAGTGACAGCGCACGGGCGATTCCGATACGCTGCCGTCGGCCGCCGTCCAGCTCGTGCGGATAGGAATTTGCATAGCGTCTTGCAAGACCAACACGATCCATAAGCTGTGCAGCGTGATTAAAGGTCTCCTGCTTGCTTCGATATATTCTATGAATGAACATATACTCGGCAATGACCTCGATAACAGACTTACGCGGGTCAATAGAGGAATACGGATCCTGAAAGATGATCTGCATGTCCTGCCGCAGCTTCCGCACATCTCTGGTGCGGTAATCGGTGATGTCTTTCCCTTCAAAAAATATCTGACCGCCAGTCGGCTCAATGAGCTTTAGGATCGTCCGACCAAAAGTGGATTTTCCGCACCCGGATTCTCCAACAACGCCTAAAGTCTCTCCAGGGTATAGTTCAATATTGATGCCGTCCACAGCATGAAGCATAGCACCGTTTTTCAGCTTGAAGTATTTTTTTAAATCAACTGTTTTCAACAGCGGCCCGCTTTGCTCAGTCATTCTTGCAGCCTCCTTCCGAGTCGGTGAACAGATGGCAGCGCAGCTTATGCGTTCCATTGGTCGTAGTCGCAGGACGCTGCTCGGTGCATATCTCCATGCAATGACTGCAGCGCGGGGAGAACGGGCACCCCTTCGGCAGATTCGTCGGATCCGGCATAAGGCCGGGAATCGGCTTAAGTCTTGCCGCCTTCTTCTCCAAATCCGGAATGGAGTCAAACAACCCGGCTGTATAGGGATGGTGTCGCTCTCCGAGGAAAATATCCTCCGCCGTACCGGATTCGATGATTTCTCCGGCGTACATGACTGCGACATCGTCGCACGTTTGAGCGACAATACCCAGATCGTGGGTAATGAGCAGCATTGATGTTCCAAGCCGATCGCGAAGCTCGCGCATCATAGACAGAACCTGCGCTTGGATCGTCACGTCCAGTGCGGTGGTCGGTTCGTCCGCGATCAGCAGCTCCGGCTCGCAGCAAAGTGCTATGGCAATGACAACTCTCTGCTTCATTCCGCCGGAAAACTGATGCGGATACTCTATCTTACGCTGCGGAAGAATACCGACCATCATTAACGTTTCTTCGACCTTTTGCTCGACCTCTTCCTTTGTGAGATGCTCATTATGCAACCGGATCGCTTCCGCGATCTGATCTCCCACGGTCAAGACCGGATTCAGAGATGTCATCGGATCTTGGAAAACCATTGAAATCCGATTGCCACGAATGTGCTGCATCGTGCATTCGTCGGCCTTTAAGATATCTTCTCCATCGAACAGGATCTCTCCATCTTCAATGAATCCGGTGCGTTCGGGAAGCAGACGCAGTATCGACAGTGCCGTTGTTGTTTTTCCAGCGCCGGTTTCGCCCACAAGCCCCAGCGTTTTACCATGGCCGATCGCAATATCAATATTGTTGACTGCGCTGACGGTCTCCATGTCAGTCCTGTATTCCACCTTAAGATTTTTGATTTCTATCAGGTTTCCATTTTTTTCGTTCATCTCTTCACATTCCTTTGCTCTCGGTTCCTGCGGTCAGGACTTCAAATGCGGATCCAAAGCGTCGCGCAATCCATCACCTACCAGGTTCACGGAGCAGGCGCAGAGGACGATGGCAAGTGCCGGATAAAACAGCAGGAAAGGCGCTTTTCTCATAAATTCTCTGGCCTCTGAGAGCATCAGTCCCCATTCAGGCTGCGGGGGCGGCATACCGAGGCCTAAGAAACTCAGCGTTGATTCATAAATGATTATTTTAGCAATATTCAACGTAACATTGACGATAATAACACCCACGGCGTTCGGGATGATGTGAGAAAGAATAATCCGTACATTTCCGGAGCCGCCGGCGCGTGCCGCCTCTACATACTCAAGCTCTGACAAATTCAAAACCTGAGAGCGTACTAAACGCACATAGTTTGTAAAGTAAGCCAAGGTCAAGGCAATCAGCAGATTTGTGAAGTTGGATCCCAAAGCAACCACGACTGCCATGGTAAACAAAATGTCGGGTACGGACATGAAAATGTCCAGAGTTCGCATAATCACACTATCTACTACGCCGCCGAAATAGCCCGCGATAGCACCCAAAGCGCTGCCGAGGGCGCAGGAAGTGATCGTTGCCAGCACAGCAATGGAAAGGGAAACGCGGCCGCCGTGAAGGACACGGGCAAAAACGTCCCGCCCGAAGCCGTCGCAGCCGAAAATGTGTTCAGCTGACGGCTTTGCCAGAATGGCATTGGCATCCTGATAGATCGCCCTTTCGTATGGCGCGATCTGCTCGGCGAAAACTAACAGCAGCGCAATGATGATCAGCAGTACCAGGCCTATCACGGCACCCTTGCTTTTCCTGTACCGTCTCCATATCTCCGCGGCCTGACTTTGCCTTTTAAAAGTAATAGGAGAGAAGTCCTCCTGCACAACTTTTTTCTTTTCGTCTGTCATGTCATTTCCCCTTTGTGCCTGCATACTTTGCACGAATGCGCGGATCAATAAATGCATAGATGACATCGACCAACAGCATAATTACGGTAAAAACAATGGAGATCAGGATCGTACCGGCAATAATGACCGGCTCATCCTTGTAGTTGATTCGATCAATGATCAGGCTTCCGATTCCAGGCAGAGAGAACATCTTCTCAACCACCACAGCGCCACAAATAAATGTACCGAGGCTGAGACCGATTTGCGTTACCACCGGAAGCAAAGCGTTTTTCAGAGCATGCTTCCAAATGACCGTACCTTCCGAAGCGCCCTTGGCCCGAGCAGTCCGGACGTAATCCTGACGGATCGATTCCAGCATGGCTGACTTGGTAAAACGAATATTTTGTGCCGCCGGTGGAATAGACATAGCCAGAGCCGGCATAATATAGCTTTTTATCCCTCCATTGACGTCGTAATAAGAGGGCAGAATGTTCAGCTTCAGAGAAAATTCGTAGAGCAGGAGCGTTCCCAACACAAAGGTCGGGACAGCTGCCAGTAGGAAAGATACCACAGAAGGGATCGTATCCCAGAGAGAATACTGCCGCACAGCGGCATAAACACCGATCGGCACACCGATCAATGTCGCAAGTACGACGCCCATCAGTGCCAGCCGGATCGTCAGCATATAGCGAGGGAGGATCTCATCGAAAACCGACTGCTTGGTAAAATATGACGTCCCAAAGTCACCCTTGAGCATATTGCCGATGTATATGGCATATTTTTGTAAAAACGGTTTATTGTATCCGATCATTTCGTTGTAGGCATCAATGTCCTGCTGAGAGGCGGAACTTCCCAGCACAGCCTGTCCAGGCGTTCCCGGGGTGATGCTCATGATCGCATAAATAATAAGTATAACTCCCAAAATCATTGGGATCAAAAATAAAACTCGTTTAATGATGTACTTATGCATTGAAAGCCTCCAAGTCCATTCACCGCCCCGCGCCATAAGGCGCGGGGCGCATGAAGCATAACGCGATCACTCTTTGCCTGGTCTGTGTTTTATTTCCACGAGAAGTTGAACAGGCGGTAATAAGACGGGCAGGGAGTTCCGATATCCAGATCGGCACGGTAAGCAATACCAACAGGCAGATGCAGGAACGGATCCATGACCGCCGTATCCATGACAGTGCTCCACAGTTCGGTGTAGATGTCATACCGCTCAGCGACATCTGTCGTACTGACACCGTCTTCGATCAGCTGGTCGATCTTTTGCCACTCGAAGGGGCTTGAGCCCTTTCCGTCGCCGTTGAAACGCACCACGGACACGCCGCCGCCATTGTTGTCGTCACCGTTGGATTCGGATGCCACCATTTGACGGATGTTGTTGTAATCGTAGTTGCCGCTGTCGCCGTAAACGAGCATATCGTAATTAAAGCGGTGCAGCTCGGGAACGATCACGCTGATGTCGCCGAACGAAACCTCAGCGATGAGGCCAACATCTCTCAAGTTAGACTGGATGACCTGAGCGGCCTTGACCTTTTCAGAAGTCTGAGAACCGTAGGTCACAATCGTTCCGACAGGGATACCGGCAGCAATCTCCTCCTCGGTGAAGCCGGCGTCAAGCAAATACTGGTGTGATTTCGCCGTATCGAACTCGTAGAGTTCGAACTTTCCGTCGGATGCCTTAGGAGAAGTCTCGCAATACTCAGACGGGATCCATTCGCAGGGAGACACAGCGCCGTAACCGGACACGGCCGCTGCATTGATGTTATCCTTGTTGATCGCGTGCAGAATGGCCTTTCGGACATTTTCGTCAGCCAGAATTCCGTTATTATTTTTGGATTCCCAGTTGATAAAGAATGTACGGATATTGTTGCCCTTGAGCATAACGCAATTGTCGCCGGCCTTGGCTGCCAGAGACTCCCATTCAGCAACGGGGGCATCATGCAGATAACCAATCTCGCCGTTTTCAAAGGCGATGACAGCCGCGGAATCCTCGGTGATCAGCCTATACTCCACATGCTTGACATCCGGTGCGCCGCCCCAGTAATCGTCGAAGGCTTCCAGCCGGTAACCGCCGGCCACATCGTACGAGCTGAAGTAGTAAGGCCCTGTGGCTGCCTTATGCACTGTTGTGCCAAATGCATCTCCCGCCTCGGTAACCTCGCGCTCACTCGTGACCTTGATACTGAAGAAGGTGTGAAGGATGGCGGAGTAAGGGTACTTCAAGGTGATCTCAAAAATCTGATCGTCCACAGCGCGGTAGGAATCGATCATGTTTGTCAAAAAGTTGAAGCGCGGGTTCGCCATGGCACGGTCGTAGCTGAATACCACATCAGACGCCTTGAGCGGATCACCGTTTTGGAACTTCGCATCTCTAAGCTTGATCGTGTAGACAAGCTGATCGTCGCTGATCTGAACATCCTCTGCAAGTGCTGGATAATAACCGCCGGCACCTTCGTCAATACCGTAGAGGCCCTCAAAGACGTTGCCGTAGGTGACCTGCATGTCGACCAGATGGGTGGTCTGTGTCCAGTCCGTGGATTGGAGCGCGGTGGGAGTACGCAGCACTAACACCTTGTCGTCGTTATTCTGCTCGGCATCGTTGATAGAACCCTGTTTTTCACCGCAGCCGGCCAAAAGCGTAGCCGCCATGGTCAGCGCCAAAATTACTGATAAAATCTTCTTCATATTTCGTCTCCCTCATGTCGTATTCTGAATGTTTTCATGAAAGTGCGCTTAAGGGTGCATCCACCCATCCGATGGTGAGAATCCAAAGAAGCCGTTGCTTCAGAACGCAATCAGTTGCTGTCGCGCTTCAGGAACGCAGTCATGCAGTGGACGGAACCGCGGCCCTTGTTGAGCTCGGAGAGATCGAGTCTGTCAACCGTGATGCCGGCCTTTTCCAGCAGCTCGCAGGTCTGCGGAGCAAGGCAACTGGTAACGATGTGGCCATTATCGATCGCGACGAAGTTGGTGGCATGGCCGTACTTGGTCTCAGTGTAGGACGGGGTCTCAATGATGCGGAAGCCCTTCTTCTTCAGGCGATCCACGACCTCATAAGGAACCTGGCAGGAGTGGATAACAACGGTATCTTCGCTGGCGATGTTCAGCAGACCGTCGATGTGCGCATGACCATAGGGAATCTGCATGGGGATGATGTCCGTAACACCCTGACGAGTCAGCTCATCGACCATCTGATTATAGCCGCTGCGGTTCGCGCGGGAGGAAAGGGAGAGGATCGCGCAATGACGATCGACCCACATCGCGTTTGCGCCTTCAAAGATACCGTCGCCAGCGATGGTACGAACGATAGGAACACCCGCATCGGCGCAGGCCTGTGCAACATAGCGCTCTTCACCGCGGCGCTCCTTCATGGCCAGACGGGTAATGATCGCGCCCTCCGGCGTCATGAAGAGTTTGTCACGGCAGAAAACAGAGTTGGGACGATCTGCGCGGCCACCCGGCGTATAATAGACCTTGATACCGTGGTTGCGATAATAATCGGCCAATGTGTCATGCTGCTTGCGGAAAAGCTCGGGATCGACCGGTGCGCGGAAACGCACCTCATTGAAATCGAAATTATCGACTTCGGGACCGGGGCGATGCATCACAACGGCACGAAGCTTCGTGTATTCAGAGGAGCATCCCCAGTCGCCGCCCCAATACTCAACAAAGTCCTGATCAATGGTCGTTTCCAGAGGGAACCAACGCTCGCCCGGAATCGCCTTGATATTGGTCATTTCTTCGCCTTTGAGCATCTGTTCGTCCAGGTCAATCATCGTTTTGGAAATGTAACTCATTTTTCTTACCTCCGATTTAATTATGACGAAAGTCATCATCTGCTTTTATTACAGCAATTACCGTTCCAAAACATGATATTTCTTCTAAAATATTTTTTCTATTTAATAGATACAGCTTTCAAAAAGAAATTTTGTACATATTTACAGAGGAAGAGGCCGCCATTTTTTGTTCACTTGTGTTTCCAAGCAGTATGCGCTATAGAAAACAGGGTGTACAGGACAGCCAAAAAGACCATATGATCCATTTTTGCCAGGACACGACATCGAATCACAGGTTTTTGCATCGCAGTAGCTCCATTCCGAGCTCGGTAATATCGCTGCCGCCCCGCCCGCGGCGTGAGTAAATATAGCCTTGCTCGCTCAGTGCATGCAGACTGTTTCTCACCTCGCTCTCCGTGGCGAAAAAGCCTGCCGCATGGGCTGCGCTCAACAGATGCCCTCTGCCGCCGTGTCTGTTGTCCCGTCTGCATCGCATAAGCTCCTCCAGCATGAAATAAGACAGCGCATCCATTTCCCGCTCCTCTTGCCCGATAACGACGCCACCTATGCTGGGAAGGTTGAGTGGCTCTGCGTGGAAAGACATCGGCAGATCCTCCGGCGCGACCACGGGCACCTCCAAGCTATCGAGATATTCCACAACATTTTTTAGCTCGCGCACATTTCCGTGCCAGCCGTATCTTAAAAACATATTCTCCGCCTCGCGGGACAACGTAAATGTCGCGTGCATTTCCCGTTGCAGTTCCTCGAACAGCAGCAGAATATCCTTACCCCGACTCCGAAGCGGTGGAATCTGTATGGGCAGAACGCACAGGCGATAATACAGGTCTTCGCGGAAAAGCCCATCGTGTACCATTGCGAGCAGATCCCGATTTGTGGCGCTGATGATACGAACGTCAACATCAATCATGTCCTTGCCGCCAATCTTTAAGATCTTTTTCTCTTCGATTGCGCGCAAAAGCTTCGCCTGCATCTGCATTGGCAGTTCCCCAACTTCATCAAGAAAAAGCGTTCCCCGGTGAGCCAATTCAAACAGGCCGGATTTTCCGCCCTTTGCCGCACCGGTAAAAGCGCCTTCCTCATATCCGTACATTTCGCTTTCCAGTAGGTTTTCCGGCACGGCAGAACAGTTGATCGCCACAAAGGAGTAAGCACTTCTGCGCGATGCGTTGTGGATGGACTGTGCAAACAGCTCCTTTCCGGTTCCGCTCTCACCGGTGATGCAGACACTTCCGTCCGATCGTGCGATTCGTTTTGCGATTTCGATCGTGCGGCGCATCGCTTCACTCTCGCCCTTGATCTGATCAAAGGTATATGCCGCGCGGTGGCCCATGCCGACTGCTTTTTTGCGAAAGCGGTACTGCCGCTCCTCGCCCTGATTAAAATATTCCAGAGTAATGACCCGGCTTTCGATCCCGTTCTTTTCCATAACGTCTGACACCATAGTCATGACCTTTCTGCCATGGATCGTTACCAGCTCGTCCTGCGTTTGTTCCTCCAGACGTTTTGCGATGCGAAGGCGCAGCTCCGGAATAATTTCAGTGATATTGAATTTTTCCAATCGTTCGGCGCTATCCTCCAGAATGTCGCAGGCTGTTCGGTTGATTGCCTGTATCTGACCTGTCACATCTGTTATGACGACTCCTATCTTAAGCGCGTCGATCACGGCGCTGATCTGCGAGAGCAGACGCTTTCGCTCATTTAGGCGATGGATAATGGCGGAGTCCATGGTCAAGACCTTTTCCACCTCTGCCTTCGCGGCATCTGAGGTTACGGGATCTGCCACGCCTATTGCCTCTGCCAACTCATATACGGAGTCCATGTTTATGGCGCGCTCTCCGATGTCTATAACCGTCTGTATTCCTGGGGGAACAAGCTGGGTCTCACCGGGCGTAATCGCAACACGGATATTAGGATCGTACTCACATCCGGGGTAGTAAGGCTCCAACTGCAGATTAATATTTCCCTCTCGATACAGCGAGGTGATCATTTCCATGCAGTACTTATAATCGATGTTGACCAGCAGCGCACTAGTTCCGTCCTGAAGAGCGCGGATATCATTCAAACTCTCACGGTACAGGCTACGTTTGAGCATAATGACCCTGGCAGACTTTTTGAGTTTGGGCCTCACTTGCTGAAAAATCGAGTAAGAGGAAAGTACGACACAATCTTCCGGAAGAATGGTCGTATCCGGCAGATCCGGAATGATATAACCGTGAAAATCAGCCGCATCACCCAGAAAAAGAGAGAGCTTCTCCGTCATGAAGCGAATATAATTTTCGCGCCGCGCGATCACCGCGATGGCCGTTTTCTTTTTCATATAAGACCTCCGTATACCGGAATAGGCGGGTGCCTTCCTTTCAAGGCAGTGCAAGGAAAGCAAGAGCGAATCTTTCAGCAAAAACGTTTTCCAAAAATTGTATAAAAAAATTTATAGCATGTCAATAGCGGTTTGAGGATTGTTTATTAAGCGCAAAGCGCCGTTTTCTTTTTTAATAAAACCCAGCTTGTAAATCCATCTCATGAAGAGCGCTTTATCGATTGGAGTAGGCCGTCTTGGGCGGCATATCGGCATGCACCTCTATCAACAGGTGCAACGGGGTACAGCAACATCGACATCAACAAGATCGACAGTATGCTGAGAACGCCCAACTGCCCGTTCGTCTTGTTCGTTGGGACGAAAAAGCTGGTCAAGCGTTGGGAGTTTGAACAGCACATCAGCCGTACAATGGCAATTTGAAGGTAAGTTCACTATTGAGAAAAGAAAATCCTTGTGCTACAATTATAAAATGTATAGGGGCTTCTTTTCATAGTGGGAAAGGAGTTTCCGAATGGTTAAAAGTTTACGAGGCAAAGAATGCGGCAAGGGTATCTGCCAGAGAAAGGACGGTTTATATCACACACGTTTTGTAGACAAAGCAGGAAAACGACATGAGAAATATTTCCAGACGATTCCCGA
>OLRH01000828.1_pt1 | contig 15982 bp, 14 predicted proteins | sample 1672321 | NCBI WGS metagenome assembly OLRH01 (sample SAMEA3136671, study PRJEB25190) | human gut metagenome | reverse complement strand
CAGATAAAGATTTGCAGGGAGAAAATAAAATATGAATATATTTGATATTATGGGCCCCGTGATGGTTGGACCGTCTAGTTCACATACAGCAGGAGCAGTGAAAATAGGATATATAAGCAGAAGATTACTTGGGGAATCAGTGACCAGTGCAAAAATATTATTGTACGGTTCCTTCCTGACTACAGGCAAGGGGCATGGGACAAGAAAAGCGTTAGTTGCCGGACTCCTTGGAATGAAGCCAGATGACATAAGAATCCCGAATGCATTGGATTTGGCTAATGAACAGGGCATAGAGATCCAATGGGGAGAGGCTGTGCTAAAAGACGCCCATCCAAATACAGCACAGTTGATATTGACAGGTCGGTCGGGCAGAACGTTGGAAGTCATAGGTCAGTCACTTGGGGGTTCGCGTATAAATATAGCGGAGATAGATGGAATAGAGACAAATTTTTCAGGCGATCAGCCCACGCTGGTTGTCCACAACCAAGATCAGCCGGGACACGTGTCCGAGGTTACCTCGATGCTAGCTCACAAAGGTGTAAATATTGCCACAATGCAGTTATATCGGGAGAGCCGCGGCGGTGAAGCGGTTATGGTTGTTGAGTGTGATCAGGAAATTCCCAAGGAGGGCATAGATTGGCTCGCCAAGGTTGAGGGAGTTAATAAAGTAACTTATCTTAGTGTTGCAGAGGATTGTCAATAGAGATTGTAAAGATGGTAAAACAAGTAGGTGTGAATATACGTGGGGACGGAGGTGCCTGACCCCATTTGCGTGGGGACGGAGGTACCTGTCCCCTCCGTCCCCAATACCTGTATGATTAGAAAAGACAAGGTTGCTCAGTATCTGAACATTGCTGAAAGGAGAATCAGATGTATCATTCAATAAAGGAAATAATTGATATATGCGACGAGGAGAATAAGGAGCTTTGGCAGGTGGTTTTAGAGTCAGACGTGCAGGAACGAGGGGTTACTGAGACGATGTCAATGGAGTCTATGTCAAAGTTGTATGAAGCGATGAAACGAGCCGATGCGGATTACAAGCCTGAACTGAAGTCAGCATCGGGACTAGCTGGCGGGGATGGACAAAAAATACATGAATATAACGAGACTGGCAGAAATATTTGCGGAGATTTCATAGGAATGGTTATGGAGAAGGCCATCAGGATGGGAGAGTCAAATGCGTGCATGAGGAGGATAGTGGCAGCTCCAACCGCGGGATCCTGCGGCGTTATTCCGGCAGTGTTTCTCACAGCGCAGAAGAAAATGAAACTTTCTGATGAAATGATGACACATGCAATGTACGTGGCAGCAGGCGTAGGAAATGTGATTGCGGAAAATGCATCTATAGCAGGAGCGTCTGGCGGATGCCAGGCAGAGATAGGTTCGGCGTCGGCTATGGCGGCAGCGGGACTTGTGTATTTGCAAGGCGGCGGTGCGCAGTCTATGGCGAATGCGGCGGCACTTGCACTTAAGAATATGCTTGGGCTGGCGTGCGATCCGGTATGTGGTTTGGTGGAGGTGCCGTGCGTAAAGAGAAATGTGGCCGGAGCGGTAAACGCGGTGACATCTGCACAGATGTCCCTTGCAGGAATCAGAAGTGCAATCCCGGTTGATGAAGTAATAGATGCCATGCGTAGAATAGGTGCAGAAATGCCTGAAAACATACGTGAGACTGCGAAAGGCGGATTAGCGATAACTCCGACAGCATTAGAGATAAAGAAACATATTGGAGCTAGATAATCATCGCCTTTTTGCCGAAGAAGACGAAGAGGGGGACGGAGGTACCTGTCCCCATTTGCTGGTTTTGAAGAAAAAAGGCGAATTTAGCACCGAAAAGGGACGGAGGTACCTGTCCCCATCTGCTGTCCCCATCTGTCCCCATCTGCTGTCCCCATCTGTCCCTATTTGGGCTCCAACTGCCGTCGACTAGAGTCCTCGCTAGTGCAAGTTGCACATAATTAAATAAAAACTTCCCATATATTGTCAAAATGCATAATAACGGTTTTTTTCGGTAAAAAAATATGATATAATTGCATAAAGAAATTATCGGATGGGAATGATCAAAATGCATAATAGGAAGAGAATATGCGTTATCAGTGCGCAGGTTGATGAAAATACCCAGAATCGCTTTATGCAGGGACTTATGAAAAGGGCATACGATTTAGATTATGATGTATGCGTTTTTTCCATGTTCCTCAAATATCAGGATTCTACATACAGGGAGGTTGGAGATTCCAATATCTACAACCTTATTAATTTTGACCTTTTTGATGCCGTGGTATTCTGCCAGGATACATTGCAGACACCAGGACTGGTGGAAAAACTCGAAAAGCGCCTGCAGTCAGAATTCCCTGATGGAGTAGTACTGGTGGTTGATAAGGAGAATAAGATTTATCCGTCGGTTATAATGGATCATTACACACCGATAGTAAAGCTGGTTGACCATCTTATAGATAAGCACGGATACAAAAACATATATTTCCTGAATGGATTAAAGGGACACATACATTCAAAGCAGAGACTTGCTGGATATCTGGATAGCATGAAAGCCCATGGACTTAACGTCACAGACGATATGATTTATTATGGAACATATTGGTATGATAGTGGAGATTACATGGTAGATGAACTGGTAAAGGATATGGAAAATCTGCCAGAGGCTATAGTATGCGCCAATGACTGTATGGCTATCGGCGTGTGTACAGCATTTGACAAACATGGAATAAGAGTTCCTGAAGATATAGCGGTGGTGGGATACGATTCCATGGAGGATGGAAGAAACAGCCCGGTTCCTATTACATCTGCGGATATACCAGCGGAGGATTGCGGACACTACTGCGTGGATTACATAGATGCAAAATTAAACAACAGGGATGTTCCGGAATTTCATACCAACGTGGAGCTTTATATAGGAGGTTCCTGTGGCTGCGAAGGATGGGAGAAGGAGACTGTAAGGACACGCAGAGAGAAATGGGAGACGGCGCTGTCGGCTACAGGGTATTACTCGTGCTTTAACAACATGATGGATGATCTGGTTGCACAAACAGATGCTGAATCATTCTTTAACACAGTTTCAGAGTATATATATCAGATAAGACCATTTCAGGAGTTCCATATCTGCATGAATGATTACTGGAGAAATCCAGAGATCATGACCGGCGATGAGGCACTCCGTTACAGATATACAGATCAAGTATACAGGATAATCAAGTGCGGACCGGAGGAACAGGATGCGGACACGGTGGTAAGATATGATGATGTGTTTGAGTCGTCCACGTTGCTGCCTGAGCTTTATGAGGACAGAGATTACCCTACTTCATATATATTTACCCCTCTGTATTTTCGGGATAGAAGCTTTGGATATACTGTGATCAACTATGGCAGAGAGCCTAGAGTGTTCGAAGAAGTATACAGATCCTGGATAAAGACAGTTGCGAGGGACATAGAATCATTTGCACGCTACGCGGGTGCAGCAGTGCTGTTCAAGAAACTCGAGGCAGAACAGATAAGAGACGGACTTACAGGACTTTACAATTACCGTGGATTTATGACACGTGCCATTGAGATGATAAATCAGTCAGAGCGTGCGAGTCAGGAGATTCTGGTTATAGCCTTTGATCTGAAAAACATGCATAAGATCAACAGCAAATTCGGCCGTGAAGAGGGAGATAAGTTCATAAGTTATGCTGCCCAGGCGGTGAATGAGATACTGGATAGTGGCGAGATAGCGATGAGGATGGGCAACGATGAGTTTGTCATCGCATCCATCACGGACAAGCTGGATGAGAACAGAGGCGAATGCATAGTAAAAGAACTCAAGACCAAGCTTGGTGAGATAAATGCCGTCAAAGAAGATGGTATAGAGATAGGGATATATTATGTATGTGAGAAGGCGGCTGTGTCGAACAGCAGTGACCTGAAAAATCTCATAAATGATGTGGTAAATAAAAAGAATCACATAAAGGAAAAGAATCTGGCAAATGGCAGAAAGAAGATGGAGCTTACCAACAAGGACATTGAGCGAGATGAGCAGGTGGCAATGATACTAGACAGGAATCTTCTCACGTATCATTTCCAGCCGATAGTCAGCGCAAGGGATGGTTCCATATATGCATATGAGGCACTCATGAGAGTATTTGCGCCGGTAAGACTGTCGCCACCGGAGCTGCTTGAGAGTGCAGAGAGACTGGAGAGGCTTTACGATGTTGAGAAACTTACACTGTTCAATGTGGTTGAGATCGTAGATGCCAATCCGGAGATGTTCAATGGTAAGAAAGTATTTATCAACAGTATGCCGGGACACATGCTCACACAGGAGGACAGAAAGATATTCCTCGCGAAGGTGAAACATCTCAAGTGCGCCGGGATAGTGATCGAGTTTACTGAGGGAGATGAGCTGTCGGATGCTGAGCTTGATGAGCTCAAGATGTTCCTCAGAGGCAATGGAATGGAGATCGCCATAGATGACTATGGTTCAGGATATTCAAATGTCAACAATCTGCTCAGGTACATGCCTGAGTATGTCAAGATTGACAGGATGCTGCTTTCAGGTATAGACAGTGATCCGCACAGACAGCATTTTGTAAATGATATAATAGAGTTCACAAGTGACAACGGTATCATGGCGCTTGCAGAAGGCGTGGAGACCACAAAAGAGATGAAGACGGTTATCCAGCTCGGTGCAGACCTGATACAGGGATATTACACTGCACATCCAAATGCGGAGGTAGTTCAGCTGATATCGCCTCAGGTGGTGAATGAGATAGTTCAGTACAATGAGGGAGTAGGCGATGTCGCCGACAGGCATGTGTTCGTGATGGAACATACCAGAAGTGTGTCTCTCATGAAGATAGAGAATAAGAGCTACACAAGTATAGTTGTGGCACAGAAAGCTGGCGGAGACAATACCGTACGGATAGTGGGCGCACACGGATACAATTCCGATATTTCACTCAGGGTGAAGGATGGCTTTACGGGAACCATAGTGTTACAGAATGCCAGCTTTTCAAGCGACAGGAATGTGCCAAGCATAGACTGCGGTGAGAATACTGACATCCACATACTCCTCGAAGGCAAGAATACATGTAAGGGTGGGGGCATAAAGATCCCAGAGTCATCCAGAGTTACATTTGCCGGCAGTGGAGATATGAAAGTTCAGGTGAACAGCAGCACATATTACGGCATTGGAAATGATGTGGAGTCAAAGCATGGAATCATACGATTCAAGCAGGATGGAGCAATATCCATAGATGTAAACGGAGTAAATGGAATAGCCATAGGTGCCGGAAAAGGCGGTCAGCTCCGTATAGAGAAGGGAAGATATGACATTTGCGTGAATGGTGAAAATGGTGTTGCTGTGGGAAGTATCGACAGTTCTGTTGACTTGAAGCTTCTTCAGTGTGACATGGACATACAGTTTGATGCTGCAAATGGTGTCGCTATAGGATCAGTGAATGGGCATGCCGACATAAAGATAAGGAACACTTCCATAGCACTCAGAGGATCAAGCAGTCGTTACGTGGCCGTGGGTACACTGGACGGCGATGGCAGCAGAGTTGATATATGCAGAGCACATATAGATATGAGCCTTAGGGGTGATTCGTGTATAGGAATAGGATCAGACCATGGAAAGGCGGAGGCCATAATAGATGATGCCAATACAAGGATAACAGTGATAGGTGAGCAGAGCTTTGCCATAGGCAGCAGAGATGGAAGGGGAATCCTGTCCAGTGCAAATGCCGATCTGAACATCAGTGTAAAGAATGGGATCAACGTAGATGTGGCGGCGACCGAGGAGGACATAAGTCTGATAAACGGACGATACATGTTCATGCTCAACAACAGAAGTATTGAGCACAAGGTGATAGAGAAATATTAAATAATAACAGATAAGTAAGCGAAAATGTATTATAATGCAGATGGCACCATGAAGATCACAGATGTCATCTGCATTGTGCGTCAAGAAAAAAAGGAGGAAAATTGAAAAATGGAAAGGGAGACAATGTGTATACAGGCTGGATATCAGCCCAAAAATGGAGAGTCAAGAATGATACCTATCGTACAGAGCACAACATTTAAGTACGATACAAGCGAGGATATGGGAAAACTGTTCGATCTCGAGGCGAGCGGATATTTCTATACAAGACTTGCCAATCCGACAAATGATTATGTGGCAGCAAAGATCTGCGCTCTCGAGGGCGGCTCAGCGGCTGTACTCACATCATCAGGTCAGGCAGCAACGTTCTTTTCAGTATTTAATATAGCGGGCGCAGGGGATCACGTGGTGGCATCTTCAACCATATATGGAGGAAGCTTTAACCTGTTTGCAGTCACGATGAAACGAATGGGAATAGATTTCACATTTGTGGATCCAGACTGCTCGGACGAGGAGCTTGAGGCTGCGTTCAGACCGAACACCAAGGCAGTATTTGGTGAGACGATAGCCAATCCGGCACTCATTGTCTTTGATATAGAGAGATTTGCAAATGCAGCCCATGCACATGGGGTTCCGCTCATCATAGACAATACATTTGCAACACCTATCAACTGCAGACCTATAGAATGGGGAGCAGACATAGTCACACATTCCACAACAAAATACATGGATGGACATGATGCCACAGTGGGCGGAGCCATCGTGGATTCAGGAAAGTTTGACTGGATGGCACATGCGGACAAATTCCCGGGACTTACCACTCCTGATGAGTCCTATCACGGAATAGTGTATGCTGAGAAATTTGGCAAAGAGGGAGCTTACATCAACAAGATTGTTGCACAGCTGATGAGAGATCTCGGTCCGATACCGTCTCCTATGAATTCATATATGCTTAACCTTGGACTTGAGTCACTTCATGTCCGTATGCCTAGACACTGCGAGAATGCTCTGGCAGTTGCACAGTTCCTGGATCAGCATGAGAAGATCGCATGGGTAAACTATCCTGGACTTCCAGGCAACAAATATTATGAGAGAGCAAAGAAGTACATGCCTGATGGAACCTGCGGCGTAGTATCATTTGGTGTAAAGGGCGGCAGAAGCGCTGCTGAGAAGTTCATGAAGGGACTCAAGGTGGCAATGATAGCAACACACGTTGCAGATGCACACACATGCGTGCTTCACCCGGCGTCGGCTACACACAGACAGATGAATGATGAGGAGCTTCTGGCAGCAGGAGTAAGCCCTGATCTTGTGAGACTCTCAGTCGGCATCGAGAATGTGAAAGATATCATAGCCGATCTCGAAAATGCTCTGGCAGAAGTGTGATTGCGGCGACGATGTATGATAGCAATGAAGAAGTGAGATTTGCAGTGACTATGTATGATAGAAGTGGCAAACGTGGGATAGCAAGGACAAATGTATGAGAATTATAGAGATTAGGGATCTGGCTGCCCAGGAACTTGATATATATGCCAGAATGTCTGAGAATCAGCTGGCTCACATATACGAGCCGGACATAGGTCTCTTCATAGCTGAAAGCCCGAACGTCATCCAGCGTGCACTGAACGCTGGATATGAGCCTGTATCCATATTAATAGAAAAGAAACAGCTAGATAGATGGATGCAAAAAGAATCGGCAATGAAATCAGCGATGGAGTCTATGAGCGATCAGATAGATCTGCTTGCTGGAAATAATGGAGATCCGGCGGATGTGGTTTTGGAACATATTATGGCGATTGGTGGAGATATCCCGGTGTACACTGCCGAGTACGATGAACTTACTAAGTTGACAGGGTTTGCACTTACCAGAGGGCTGTTGTGCGCTATGAGAAGAAAAGTGCTTCCATCGCCGGAAGAGGTGTGCAGTGATGCTCATCGTATAGCAGTCCTTGAGAACGTCATGAATCCGACAAATGTCGGGGCAATATTCAGGTCGGCGGCTGCTCTTGGCATGGATGCAGTGCTGCTCACCGGCGGCTGCAGTGATCCGCTGTACAGAAGATCGGCAAGGGTCAGCATGGGGACAGTGTTTCAGATTCCGTGGACTTATATAGACGATATGACAGCAGGAATGGATATGCTTCACGCCATGGGATTTAAGACAGCTTCTATGGCTCTCCGAAATGATACTATAGATATCAATGATCCGCGGCTCAAGGAAGTTGAAAAGCTTGCGGTCATTCTTGGCACAGAGGGGGAAGGTCTCAAGACTTCAACCATTGATGCCAGTGACTTTACAATAAAGATACCTATGTCCCACGGAGTAGATTCCCTGAACGTGGCTGCAGCAAGTGTAGTAGCATTCTGGGAGCTTGGCAAAAGATAAAGACTATATAATATGAAGAAATGCCCGGGGATACGTGATGCGTCCCCGGGCATTTTAGAGTAAAAAGAAAATACGATAATAATATTATTTTGACTCTAACAGCTTCCGGAGCCTTGCAATCTCTTTGTTGGCATCGTCAAGCTGTCTGGTTGTATCGCCAAGCTGTTTGTTGGCATCATCGAGCTGCCTGTTGGTAGCGTCAAGCTGCTCCCTGTTATCATTAAGTTGTTTGAGACTTTCGTCGAGTTTACGAGCGTTCTCGTCAATCTGCTTCTGCATCTCATCCATCATATAGTGTATCGTGTTCTCGTCAAGTATTTTAAGTGCATCTGAAAACATACTGATTACCTCCTCCGGTTGTTCAAGGTAACTCGCCATATCCCGGCAGATACTTTCCATCTGCGGATAGTCGGAGACCAGTTCATCCAGTCTGTCTACCCTGTCTGTGGAGAGCAGGGCAAGCCAGCCATTTAAGTCGTTAAGCTGCTTCTTGCCCTTAGAATAATAATTTTTTGCAAACACGTCAAGTGAAATGAGATAATAATCCTGCAGCAGCTCCATCTCGATTCCTGAGTCGAATTTTGTAGAGCCGAAGTGTACATAAGAGTTCTTGAGATCGTCAGCTTTCAGCTCTGCGGGGCTATTTTCAAATATAATAATCGTATAGACTTTCTTCAGATCACTATAGGTAAATCCGGCCCCCTTTTGCCCCTTTACGCGGGCGTACTGTCTGAGCAGAAGATCGGCAGAGTAACATGACATCCTCTGCCCTGGAAATAGATATGAAATCTTCTGAATCTCAACATTAGCAATAGAGCCATCCTCAAGCTCAACGATGATGTCCATGAGTGGAGCATGCGCATGGAAAGGCGCTTACGCGCGGCGCATGCGTGCTTCATAAGGGATCTCCCGCCTTACGGCGGGTCCTCCTTATGAAAATTATAAGAAGAGATGTTCCCTGAAGCAGGCTTTCTTCCTGAGACAGGACACTTTTTATCTTCACCTTCCGGCCTAATATACTGCTTATGAATCCCTCCAGACGTTCCGGGTGAATATCCGGATTGAACATCTTCTTGAAGAAGGGATCGTATGTAAGTGGCAGAGTTTTTGTTCCACTTAAGAAATCCACAAGCCGGTTTTTCAGGTCGATGGTGAGCCGCTGATAATCTGACTTAAGTCTGGGATTCCTATTCAAATCCGATATTATCTGATCGCGGCTGCGATCATTTTTATGAAACAATGTGCTTATCTTAATTTCTGTAGGCATAAATATAGATCCTCCTGTTATACCAACACCGTGTGCCGGACGGTGTCCGAAAAGAATATACTGACTGTCGACGCCCGGATTGCAGAAGAAGTCCGATGTTACGCAACGGGAATGCAGTATAGTTCGTGAATGAGTTATATAAATATATCAGCTGATCATCCGCGTCAATATCAGCTGTTTTGAGATATGCACATCTGATATCCCGACTCTATCATCGCTCAAAGTCCTCGTCAATAGGTTCAGTCAAAGTCGCGCATTTGACCGGATCGTCCAAAAAGTTAATAAAAATCAGCGTATTTATAACGTTTAGAGATGGGGAATAGCACGGGTAAACAGATATTTAGTGATCAGAAATGCGCGCGGTGTATCCGAAAAGTTAAAACACACCACGTTATCAAACAGAATCTTAACGAAAATTAATATTTGATCCGGAGACAATTGCATGTCTGCAGAAATACATACGATGCGGCCATTTCATAAGAGAGTGAATTAATATGTCGAAAAAATGCATCTCAAAAATGGCATAACATTGGACACAATACATAGAAGATATGTTATAATGAAAAACGGTTATAAGATTCCGAGAGAGGTGATACTCGTGGGTCTATATTTTCACAAGGAGGATAGGATAGATGTTTTATGCGATTTCAGGATTGAATGGAGATTACGAGGCTTATAAGAGAGCCCTCAAGAAACTGAAATTTCAGAATCTTGATGATATAAAAGAAGAGGACATAATGAATGAGGAAGCAGTCATAAGCACCCTGGAGGGCGAGGATGTATTATATGTGGTGGGCAACATCATCGGAGCAGGCGGTGGTTCCATCAAGATACTTCAGGATATGATGAGCAGAGATAATATCATAGCGGTGGTTGGAGAGAATGAGTACAAGGTAGTGACATCACTCAAGGCTCTGGATGATCACATCAGGAATACCGGAAGTGTTCCTCCACAGGCGATAATGGACAGGATCACATCCATGCTCGGCGATGAGCTCAAGGGGGTTGTGGCAGAATTTGTGGAGCTCGACGATGATGAGCGAGAAGACATAGTGGACTATCTCGATGAGATTTCAGAGGATGCCTTCCTTGAGGTCATGATGGCAAGAAAGAAATTTGTCCTTGTGAATGCCGGAATTAAAGGATTTAAGCCTGATAAGGCTTTGGATGACTACGACATAGAAGACTTTGTGACGGAGCCGGCTGATCTGAACAAGACCTATTACAGTGACAGAACATTGGTGGTTGGCAGCGTACCGACACCAGATGGCAAGATCGTAAAGCAGAATAACAATGTAGCGATAGATTGCGGCTGCGGCAGAGGTGGACAGCTAGGAATCTACTGCCTGAACAATGGCAAAGAGTTATACGTGTAAAAGCAGACATACAGATACCGGACAGCGAAACCATATGGATATGAGGAATACATATATGGCGGATACTGTCCGGTTTTTGTGTTATGAATGGGACCGGCAGATACCGAAACCGGCTGGTATCGAAGCCAGATGATACCGAAACTAGCTGACAAAGAAGCTGATTGATACTGCATAAGCTTCTAACGATCATAATACCAATCATAATACGAATAGTGTATAATTGCGGCAAATACTTATTTTTAGACGCTTATATGAGGGAAATAGACAATACAAAACGGTACATTATACAAAGTGTATATAATATTCGCTCTGAGATGGATTTTTTTGGTAATAAATTCACAGAATTTAAAATTGAAAAAATGTGTCGAATTTGTTACATTAGTGGGTGAGAGCAGAGGAGAAAATATGAGTGTTATAGATTTTCATTCACATATATTGCCAGGAATAGATGATGGAAGCAGGAATTTAGAGACATCTATGGCGATGCTCAGGATGTGCAGAGAGCATGGCGTGGACATAATGGTGGCTACGCCGCATTTCTATGCGGATTCCAACAGGGTAGAGAGATTTGTTGAGAACAGACAGAATGCTTACGATCAGGTCATGAGCCGGATCGTGGCTGAGAATGCGGATGTACCGCAGATTATGATGGGAGCAGAGGTGGCCTTCTTTGACGGTATCAGCCGTGCGGAGAGGGTGGACGCACTTACAATAGAAGGAACAGACATCATGTTGCTTGAAATGCCATTTGTGACATGGAGTGATTCGGTAGTGCATGAAGTAAGAGACTTGATAGAAAAAAGACATTTCCATATCATACTCGCTCATATAGAGCGATTCTTAAAGATACCAGGCAACAAATCTTATGTGGAGCAGGTACTGAGGCTTCCGGTTACGGTTCAGGTGAACGCAGAGACTCTGATGGATTTCAGGCAGAAAGGCCGGATGATAAAGATGTTCAGGAACGGCACGGCACACATAATAGGCAGTGATTGTCACGGTATGCATCACAGGATGCCTAATTTATGGCTTGGCCGTGAAGTGCTTGACAAGAAACTAGGAGAAGATTTCTTGAAAAGTATGGACACGTACGGCGGACGGCTTCTGGAAGAGCATCAGATCCACAATTGATCACCAGAAATTCAGAAAACACAAAAAATACATAGAAAAAAATATATATAAAAGATACATATATATAGAAGATACACAGAAAGCGTAGGCGATGATCGAATACGTTACTTCTATATTAATTATATGAAATTATATGAAATTGTATGGAGGACAAAATATGTCTAAGAAGACAGCTATAATAATCAGCGTAGTTCTGTTCATAGTCCTGTGCGCACTTATAGTGTGCGAGAAGATGTGGCCTACAGCGGGGACAAATCTCCTGTCGCTGGCCATGCTCAGATAAGACAAGGCTATATTTGGTGAGCAGACGGCACTTCTGAGGGGAATAATCCAGAATGGGGTGATACATATGTCATACAGAAATATGACACTTTCAGAGAAAAAGAAAATATTTAGAAAGATAGCAGTCGCTGTGGCGGTGATAGCCATGCTGTGCGTGGTGATGGCCATTGCACTCAGACCGGCGGAAGGCGGACAGACAGGGAACAGTTCGGCGAGTCAGCCTGACGGCCTGATAGAAGTGGACGGGGTGAAATATGTCCCAAAGAAGAATATAGAGACATACCTGTTCATGGGAATTGACAATATGGGAAAGGTCAAGAAAGTGACCGACTACGAGGGCGCGGGACGATGCGACGTGGTTATGCTGATGGTGAGAGATCTGACAGATGGCACGTACAAAACGATGGCGCTGGACAGAAACACCATGGTGGAGCAGGATTCACTGATGCCGGATGGCACGTATCTGACGACATCGACAGCGCAACTTGCCCTGGCACATGAGAATGGTGATGGCATGGAGATAAGCTGTGAGAATGTGGTGAAGGCAGTTTCCAACTTCCTCGACGGACAGAAGATAGACGGATATGCCGCAGTGAACATGGGAGCCATAGGAACCATCAACAATCTGGCTGGCGGTGTTACAGTCACCATAGAGGATGATTTCTCAAAGGTTGACAAGTCTCTGAAGATGGGAGAGACCATAAAGCTGAGTGACGAGCAGGCAGTGCATTACGTACATGACAGATTTGACGTCGGTGATGAGTCCAACACACAGCGAATGAAGAGACAGGAACAGTACAAAGCAGGTCTCAAACAGAATCTGAGTGAGAAATGCAATGCGGACAACAAATACCCGCTTACAATATACGAAAAACTTGGAGATTACATGGTGACTGACATCAGTTCACAGAAATTCTCCAAACTGGCATTGCTGGTCCTCAAAGACAAAGATGCCGGAACAGTATCTATAGAAGGAACAGAGTCGATAGGCGAATCGGGGTTCGTGGAGGTCGCACCTGACGAGAAGAGCGTTCAGCAGGCGATACTCACATTGTTCTACAAGGAATATAAGTAGCACCCATGATATGGATACAGATAAGCTTGCAAATAAATAAGACACGGAGGAGATTATGAATTCCAACAAAGTTGAGATGACAGAGAGAGAGGCGGGGACACAACCTGCGGCACTGAGCGCGTACAAGGCAGCGGAGAATAATGAAAATGAGATAGATCTTCTCGATATGGGAATGGCACTTCTTGAGAAGCTTCCATATATAGTATTGTACTTGCTGCTCGGAGCAGTTTTGTTCAATGCATACGCATATTTCATGATAAAGCCGACATACCAGTCCACATCCAAGATGTACGTGGTGTCAGCATCACAGGATTCTGTGGTCAACCTGCAGGATCTGAACCTTGGTTCATCACTTACGAAAGACTACGAAGATCTGATACTCAGCTATCCGGTCCTCGATCAGGTTATAGACAAGCTGAACCTTGATATGGATTCAACAGGACTTGCCAAGATGATAAGTCTTGAGAACCCAACAGATACCCGAGTGCTGAAGATCACAGTCACCAGCACGGACAAGCAGCAGGCATGCGACATAGCGAATACAATCGCAGAGGTGTCCATCCAGTACCTTCCGGATACCATGAGTACCAATGCACCGAACATAGCACAGGTTGCAAGGGTGGCTGATCAGAAGGTAGGACCAAGCTACATAAAGTACACAGCTATAGGTGCCCTCCTCGGAGCGCTTATATACTGCCTGATCGTGATCGTGGGATATCTGATGGATGATACCATCCACTCAGCTGACGACATGGAGAAGTATTTCGGAATAGTTCCACTTACAGTCATTCCGGAGAGCGAACAGTTCAGGACAAATGATGTCCAGGAAGTGACACAGAGACACAATAGGAAGAAAGAGAGGAGCAAAGCATGAAGAAGATGAATGTAGAGTTCCAGGAATTACCATATGCCGTAGAAGAAGCCATGAACAGGCTCAGAATAAATATAAAGTTCTGTGGAAAGAACACCAGAAAGATACTCATCACAAGCAGCATGCCAAATGAAGGCAAGAGCAGTGTTGCGATAAACCTGTGGAAGATGCTGGCTGAGGCGGGATTCCCGGCAGTCCTTGTGGATGTGGATCTTCGAAAGTCCGTTATCAAAGAGAGACATCACATCAGTGATGCTGATAAGCTTCTGGATCTGGGATATTATCTCTCGGGTCAGGCAGAGATAGACGATGTAGTATATGAGACTCAGATAGAGAATGCGTACATAGTTCCATGTATGAATCTTCTGGAGAATCCCTCAGCCCTTCTGGAGGATGCAAGATTCTCAGAGATCCTGGACAAACTGGCAGATACATATAGATATGTGATTATAGATTCGCCACCACTTGGAAGTGTGGCAGATGCAGCCCAGATCGCGTCACTGTGCGATGGTGCGGTGTTGGTGGTAAGAGCCGGTGAGACATCAAGAAATCTCATCAAGCAGTCATTCCAGCAGCTCTCCCAGGTGGGATGTACACTCCTGGGTGTCATACTCAACATGGTCGAGACTACGGGAAGAGCTTACAAACGCTACTATGGCAAATACGGCAAATACTACAACAAATACGGCTATGGCGAGTACGGCAGGTACGGCCAGGAGGCAGCCTCGTCGAAGGACAAATAGTTAAACTCACGGATATTACCGACTGTAAAGTGGCATGCAGGAGGTTTTATCATATATAAGTAATTCATTTACGACAAAATCATGGGAAGGAGGAATTTATCGTGAAGAATTTAAAGAAGATATTGGCAGTAATAGTATGTGTGGCAATGATGATACCAACAGTTGCATTTGCAGCACCATCATCACCAGCTAAGATAAATGTCGACAAGGCAACAGTCACAGCTGGAACACTTACATATACAGGTAAGGCTCAGACACCAAAACTTACTGTTAAAATCAACGGAAAGACACTTGTTGAAGGAACAGACTTTGTAATAGCAAAGAAGACAGCAGTTACCGATGCAGGTACCTACAAGATCACTATCAATGGTACAAACGGTTACACTGGTACAAAAACTATTACATACAAAGTAGCTCCAAAGAAGGTAACTGCTAAAGCTGCAACAGCAAGCAAGTACTATACAGGAAGCAAGGTAACAACTACGCCTGTAGTTAAGGTGGGCGGCAAGACTCTTAAGGCTGGCAAGGACTACGTAGTATCAGGTAATGTGGCAGTTTCTGCCGGATTACATAAGGTTGTGATCAAAGGAAAGGGTAACTACTCATTCGCAACCACAGCTTACTACAGAGTTAAGTACAGTGTAGCTTCATACGCAAAGCCAACTGTTGCTAAGGTAACTTACAACGGTAAGAAGCAGGCTCCAAAGATCACTGTAAAGAATGGCAGCAAGGTTCTTAAGGCTGGAACAGACTACACAGTATCAGGCTGGACAAAGGTTGTAAGCGCTGGAAAGTACAAGATCAAGATCACAGGTAAGGGCAACTACGCCGGATCTAAGGTCATCACTTACACAGTAAACAAGGCTTCTCAGAAGATCAAGGTTAAATCAAATAACAAGACCAAGAGAATCGCTGTAGCTGGAGTACGATTTTCCCTGAATCCGGCAGTACAGGCAGGTTCAAAAGTTCATTTGCC
>OLRH01000824.1_pt1 | contig 16038 bp, 18 predicted proteins | sample 1672321 | NCBI WGS metagenome assembly OLRH01 (sample SAMEA3136671, study PRJEB25190) | human gut metagenome | reverse complement strand
TCTTCTGGCCGAGAGCCTGTCCGGCGGTGATCTCGTCAGGTCTTGTCACCTTGTGAGGAACTCGGCAAACGCTACGGAGTACCGGGTCCCTTCTGCGACAAGCGGATAGATGTTCAGTATCACGCTCCTGCCATCCGGGGTAAGCCACCGCCGCCTGCGGATGTGCAGTTCCACCCTCCGGTCACGCACCGGGAAATCCGACATTGTGGCAGGTTCCGTAAAGCCGTTGGGACGCAGGTCCTGCCGGCCTTCCGTGCGGCTGTCTCGCTCATCCAGGTTGATGTGCAGCACGCCGGTATATGCTATGTCCTTTTGGCTCTCCCTGGACGTGAGGGACTCCGTCTCCATCCACACCAGTTCGAAGAAGTCCAACATCCCCTCGGGAAGAAAGAAGCTGAGGTAGTGCTCGTAGAGCTTTGCTTGTGTAGTATCCTTATCCGTGACTACAAATGTACTTCCTTTCACGGGATCTACCTTAACGGCTGGATTTTTTTATCATATCAGACACGGATATTTGCTGGTGAGCCAAATCGGCCTTTTGCCGTGAACGTGTTTTGTAAGGTTCCGGAGCAGGACCCATTGATGAGACTTGATTTGATGGCGGTATATGGCGGTTCGGGGAGGAGGGCTGTTTGAATTTTTCGCCAGAATGAGTATATTCGTGAATTAAATGTTTGAATATGAGAAGGATTTTGTTTGCCGTGCTGGTGATGGTCTGCGCCGCGCTGCCGCTGAGGGGGCAGGAAGGGGTCTGGACGGGAAAACTGGAGGTTTCCGGAACTGAACTGGCACTCGTGTTTAATCTGAGTGATGAGGGGGCTACACTTGATGTGCCGGATCAGGGGGCGAAAGGAATCGCGGTTGAGGTCTCACGGGACGCGGTCGGCGGCATTGAGTTGAATATTCCGATGATAAGCGCTTCATTCAAGGGGATTTATCTCGGGAAGACGATTGTCGGGACTTTCACCCAGCGTGGGATGTCGTTTCCGATGACGCTTACGCCGGGCGCTCCGGTGTTCAGGCGGCCACAGACTCCGGTCGGGCCGTTCCCTTACACTACCGAGGAGGTGTCGTTTTCCAATGGGGACGCTGTGCTGAAAGGCACACTGACAATGCCGGCGGATTGTGACAGAAAGACTCCGGTGCTTGTCATGGTCACGGGCAGCGGTCTCCAGAACAGGGACGAGGAATTGTTCGGTCACAAGCCGTTCGCTGTCATCGCGGATGCTTTCGCGAGGGCGGGGATCGCCACGCTGCGGTACGATGACAGGGGGTTCGGGGAATCGACCGGCGATGTGGTTCTCTGCACGACCGAGGATCTGAAGAACGATGCTCTGGCGGGAGTCAAGTTGCTGAGGGATAGGTTTGAACGTGTCGGTGTGATCGGCCACAGCGAGGGTGGGACCATCGCGTTGATGCTTGCGGGCGAGAGGCAGGTTGACTTTGCCGTCAGTCTGGCGGGAATGATTGTCTCAGGAGCGGAGACGCTGCTGGCGCAGAACCGGCGTGCGTTTGAGTCCGCCGGCCTGCCCGAGAGCGAGGTCGAGGCCTTTGCCCGTCTGCTTTCCGACACTTTCACGGCGATCAGGACGAGGGCTCCTTTGCCTTCCGCCGACAACTATGACATCACAGACGCGCTGAGGAAGAACTATGCCGCCGCCCTGCCTTCGTTCCGTACCCCGTACATGGAGTTTTTCTTAGGTCTGGATCTGTCCGCCAGCCTTTCCGGCATAACCTGCCCTGTCATGGCACTGAATGGCACAAAAGACACTCAGGTTCAATGCGATAGGAATATTGCGGCTCTGGAGGCCGGCCTGCCTTCCAACAGCAGGAGCGTCATCCGTGCGGAGGATGGCCTGAACCACCTCTTCCAGCACTGCGTCACCGGCGAGGTCTCTGAATATAAAAGCATCGAGGAGACCTTCTCCCCGGAAGTCCTTTCCGAGATGATAGCTTGGATCAAGACGCTTTGATTGGCGGACACCTTGCGTTAGAACCTTGGTTCTACGCACGGAAGACGTGTTTAAGCACGTTTGTGCGTGGATGGGCTTGACTGCTCACGGACTGTATTCACTAAAGCTTCACGCCTTCAAGTTCGAGGAGAAACTTCTTTGCAGGAAGGCCGCCGCCATAGCCTGTAAGGCTTCCGTTGCTGCCTATGATGCGGTGGCAGGGAGCGAAGATCGAAATGGAGTTCGAGCCGTTGGCTGTGCCTACCGCCCTTACTGCCTTCGGGTTACCAATCATCTCGGCCATCCAGCCATAGCTCCGGGTCTCCCCGTAAGGGACTTCCAGCAGGGTGTTCCAGACTTTTTCCTGAAACTCGGTGCCGACGAACAGAAGCGTCAGATCGAATGTCTTGCGTCCCCCGGCAAAATATTCATCGAGCTCTTGTGCGGCCTTTGCGGTGATCTCCGAAGGGATGTCTTTCATCTCCGCATTCAGACTCCGCTCCAATCGTCTGTCCGCCAGCAGCCTATGCTCTTCCGCCATCCAGTCGCAAAGGCAGAGTTTGCCCTCGAACGACCCCAGCAGCAGGTCGCCGCACAGAGAATGATACGTCTGTGTGTTGATCGTCTTTTTCATTTTAATTAAACATATCATCTGATGATATGTCTACGAAGATAAGAAAATTCTAATAAGTTGTCCATTTCTGCTGTGCTGCATGAAATGATGAAACGTTAGAACAGGATTATGCTTTAATTCTTTTAATTTGGCGAAACTTAACAAAAAAGTGAAGTTTATTTGGCGGTGTGAGGAAAATAGAATACCTTTGCCACATAAATAACAAATGGTATGGGGAAGTTGGAACTTGTGTTGGAGACTGATAAGGTCTGTATGTATTCGCCTAAGTATGACGGTGAAGAACAAAATGAGTTTAGGAAGTTTCTTCTTGCCAATCGGTCTCACGGGCATCCGCAGTTGAAATAATTCTTCGGTGCAATACTTTCTGTCATCGAGAAAATGGGAGAGACCGGTGCTCTTCAGCGATATTTTCGTCCCGAAGGCGGAAATGTTAAGGCTCTTCCGACATATGTTGATATTCCTCGAATGAACAGAAAGATAGGAAAGATGAGACTTTATTGCCTTCGACTATCTGACAGAATCTTGATTTTAGGAGGAGGCGCGGTTACGACTTCGCAATCATATGAAGAAGATCCTGTCCTATTGGCGATTGTTGGAGATTTGCGGGATATTGAGTGCCAAATCAAGGCAATCGTTAGACAAGCGGATACGGATTTTGAAGACTTTGATGCACTCAAACGAATTGTTGAGACCATTACAATATAGATACCTTATGAAAATCGATCCTCTGTTTAAAGATTGCCTCGCTGATGTGGCCCCGGAGATACGGTCCGAGGTTCGCCTTAATATGGATATTGCAAATCGTATCTATGATATTCTTCAGGAAAAGAATATGACACAGCGTGAATTCGCTGCATTGATGGGGAAGTGCGAATCGGAGATCTCAAGATGGCTGACTGGAAGTCACGGATTCACGACTACTTCCATCGCGAAGATTTCGGCGGTTCTTAATGAACCGATTGTGGAAGTGAAGCATAAACCAGATGTCAAGTATGTCTTTGTCCCCATTAATACGTACATCATTCCTTCCGAATTTTCTGATGGGAACTATACGGATAGGAAAAACAATTCTTGTGTAATCTCGTATTCAAACTGATTTATTATGGTGGATAATAATGTCAATATTCAAATGAGGCTTACTTCCATTAGTGAAGAAAGTTTTATGATGTCTCCAGGCAAGATTGCCGATGATGCGAATTCGGAAGCCATACAACTTGGATTCTCCAACCAGATTCAACCAGATGTGGAGAATAATAAGATGACTCTTATTTTTGGTACAAAATACGAGTTGGAAGGAGAAGTTATCCTTGAGAGTGTTTATCGATTTGAATTTGAAGTAAAAGACCTTGCTCGGTTCATAAATACAGATGACAACAATAATATCACGATATCGCACATTATGCCTCACCTTATAAGTGTGGCTATCGGTACTATGCGTGGAATCTTGGTTGTAAAGACTGCTGGAACCAATTTGTCAAAGTTTCCGCTTCCTATGATTGATCCAAATCAACTAAGCGCGAATCTTTCAAGTCCTCAGGAATGATTCCCCGTGAGAGTCAGAACGAAACCGCAATGGCCTTGGCGAGGGATGAGGCATCGGCCAGTTTCTCATCCACTTCTTCGGGTGAGAGGTAATCCAGATTCCAAGCGGCCACGGTGGTGATCTCGCCCAGACCCCAGAGCGAAGACAAGGCCTGCAGATAGGTGCTGCCTTGCTCTCTGGTGCTGCCCGTCGGGATATTCATTCCTCTTGTGGTTATGTACATCACTTTCTTGCATCGGCACAGTCCCGTGCAGGTCTGGCCGTTGTCCGTGAAGGTCACTCCGTAGAGGGACATATTCTCGAAAAAGGCTTTCAGCGCGGCAGGGAAGCTCATATCCCAGAAAGGCGCCGCAATAATGATCCTGTCGGCCGCCGCGATCTTTCGGGCGAGCGCGACTGTGGCTTTCGGGACAATCCCCGAAGACCTCTCGGCAAGGCTCTTGGGAGTAAGCGGAGGCAAAGCGGCCTCGTTAACGTCAATGCTCTCAATGTCGTACCTTGACGAAAGCGCCTCTTTCGCCGCGTCAAGTATCCTTCTCGTTCTTGACTCCGGTCTCATACAGGAGTCGATAATCACCAGTTTCTCCATACCGCAAAGATAGTCATTATTGCGGGATCGCTGTCTTGGCTGCAATAGTCTCCTTTGAGTCCGCCTGAATCTCAAACGGGATGCTTCGACTGCGGACAACCGAGCGCGCGAAGATATTGAATGCTGTGTTGGCACTCATCCCAAAATCCTGACAAAGGGCATCGAACTGCCTTTTTATATCGGCATCCATCCTGATAGTAACCGCTGCTTGTCCCATAATAAAAAGATTATTTATGCAAATATATTCACACCTGGAATACCTACTTGCCGGCAGTCAAGCCGATGGTGTTTTAGGTGTGTATGGTTTTTCGCACCTGGAAGAGCGGTCTCCGATTGTTTCTTATAGGACAGAAAATGAACGGCAGAAGGCTTTTCCCTGTACCAAACGTCTGCCGTAACTTTGTTGGTATGCCAAACAATTTCTTAGATGAATATATCAGTTATCTCATGTTAACCTTTCTCCGTTTTCTGCGACTATAACAGAAAACGGTGATAATGATCGCAATGATTATTTCTGCAGTTGTTGCAGCGGTGCAGGGCATCGGCGGGCCGTCGGAGGAACGGACGGCGGACATTGAGTGCGTGTATGAGTACCGCACATCTGATGACAAGGGACGGGAGGATGTATATTCCACAATCCTTCAGGTCGGGAAGCGGTCGGCGAAGTTCGTTGACTATTCCACGTTCCAGCTTGACTCGGCAAGAACGTCCGGTGCCTCGGAAGATCAGGTGGAGGCGTTCCGTCTGCGGGAGGAGAAGAAGGCGCAATATTTCGACTATGCTATCTTCCAGAACGAGCCGGCGGGGAATATGACGGTTTACGGGACGATAATTCTGGACAGATATTCATACACGGAAGATTCCAAGGCGATGAAATGGACTTTGGCGGATGACGAGAAAACTATCTGCGGCTACCAGTGTCACAAGGCCGAGTGTGAATATGGCGGAAGGAAGTGGACGGCGTGGTACAGCCAGGATATTCCCGTGTCGTATGGCCCGTGGAAATTGTGCGGGCTGCCGGGGTTGATTCTGGCGGCGGAAGATTCAGATGGAGCCAATAAGTTCGAGGCCATCATCCTGCGCAACGGGGCATCGGCCATAACCCCGGTTTCCGACAAGAATATTACCACCACGACAAGAGAAAAGTTCGTGAAAGCGAAGAATATGTTCGAGTCCGACCCGATGGGGAACCTGCCTCCGGAATCAATCAGCGAGATGTCCATCCATAAATATGACGACGGCAGCAGATCTATTCACATCAACGGTGTCCAGCTGCGCCTGCGTACCAACGGGTATGTTCCGCTTGAACTGAAATAGCGACTGCCATTGAATGTCTGAATATGAGACGCATAGTCACTTGTGTCATATTCATCCTCGTCTCTGTGATGGCCTTGGCGCAGCAGGATGCGATAAAAGGTTGCGTGAAGGACTCAGACGGGAATCCCGTGCCCGGCGCGATAATAAAGGCGACATCCTCCTCGACGATTCTTGGCTACACGACATCGGACGACAAAGGCGGGTATTCGCTTTCCGTTGAGAGGAAAGGAGATGTCGTCGTTTCCGTGGATTGCCTTGGCTATGAATCGTCTTCCGTGATCTTACACAAAGACACGTCCGGGACGTGCGACTTCTCCTTGAAAGAGAAGAGGATAGGCCTTAAGGAGGCCGTTGTCAGGGCTCCGGCGATCCGGCAGCTCGGCGACACTCTTTCCTATGCCGTCTCTGCTTACACCACACGGTCGGACTACACCCTGAAGGATGCCCTGAAAAGGCTTCCGGGAATCGATGTCGAGGAGTCCGGACGGATAAAGTACCTCGGCAAGGACATATCCGGATTTTACATCGAGGGAATGAACCTGCTTGGCGGCAAGTACAACATCGCCACTTCTGGAATCCCGGCTGCGTATGTGAACTTCGTCCAGGTTCTGAGCAACCACAAGGAGGCGGCCATTGACAGGAACACCTTCTCCGATGACGTGGCGATCAATGTAAAGCTCAATGACAAGGCCAAGATAAAGCCGGTCGGCTCATACGAGGCCTCCGCCGGTTATGGAGACCGTTGGCTGTATTCAGCCAAGGGCTCGGCGATGCTGTTCCGCGCGAAGACACAGGTGATAGCGTCGTTGGATGTCGGGAACATCAAAGGGTTCGCCTTGGATGAAGGCACGGACTTCCTTAAATCGGAGAGTGACGTGACCGCCGTCAAAAGACTGGCCGGAGGCTTGTCTGCATCGCACCCTCCAATGAAAGCCGACAGGTACATCAGCCCGTCAGATATGGCCGTGACAGTCAATGCGATCCATAAGGTCGGCAAATACTCGACGATCAAAGGCAACGCAGGTTACAGTTCGGCGAGGAGTGACTATTCATATTCATTCAAAGGGCAATATTATGATGAGGGCAACGAGATTGTGATGTCGCAGACTACCTCTCCGAGAACGAAGACGCAGCGCCCTTGGCTTTCCCTTGAGTACCAGAAGAACTCCGACAAATGCTTCATCAGAGAGAAGTTGCACGGGAATATGGATTTTACCCGCTCCGCCGTGCCGGTTGAACTTAACGGCGAGATGTCATCCCAGTCCCAATCCCTCAACAGTATGGATTTCGGAAGCGACTTCAGTGCCAGATGGCGTAAGGACAAGCTGCTGTGGAGCGTATCTTCCGATATGGCATATTCCGCTTCACCGTCATATTCATTGAATATATCGTCAGGTGATGGCGGCATATTGCAGTCGGTTTCAGGTGAGGTGTTTTCTTCGGAGAACACAGTCTCCGCAGTGTGGAAAAAGCGCCATAACAGGATATATATACCATTGATATTCAATACTCAAACTGACTGGCTGAAAACGGACAGAACTGGCGATGGCTTGACGAACGAGGACAACGATTTGCACGTGACCAAGGCGGCGCTATCCTTCTCCCCTCAGTACGAGTACAGTCTGCGGGATTTTGTGCTGCGCGCGGAAGTGCCGGTCCGTGGCGACGCGATCTGGCGAGGAGGTGATATGACTGAATATTTTTCCGTATGTCCTGAGCTGTATCTCAACTGGCGGTTCTCCGCACGTTCCACTGTCAGGACTAAAGTGTCATATTCCAGAAACATCGGTGATGTCCTGGATTTCCTGACACGACCGGTTCAAATCGACAGAACTACTTTGCGGATGGTACCGGGGATGGCCTCGGACAGCAAATATCTGACAGCCAACGCTCATTACGATTTCAAGATTCCTTTGAGCCAATGGTTTGTCAATGCCGACCTTGCCTATGTCAGGAACTGGAGGAACCTGCTTCCGTCCGTCACGGTGAGCGGCGGCAGCATATTGAATGACCGCGCGCTTGTCCCCAATGTGTCGGACAATATAATCGCTCAGATCGGTGTGACCAAACAGATCGCGCCGATCAGGACCAAGGTGTCCCTGAACGGATCATATCTGCACAATGAGGGCCGGACAATGCAGAACGGGCAGGTGATGGATTTTACAGGAAACAGTCTGGTAATTTCGCCGTCAGTATCCTCACATCCTGTAGGTTGGCTGGAACTTAATTATTCCGGCGACTTCAGCCGTACATCGTCAAGATACGAGGGCGTGGCAAAAAGCTATGACTCAAGAAGTCACGAGATGTCCATCCGTGTGTCTCCGGCGCAATCCCTGATTCTCAGCGCGGCGACCGAGATCACCAGAAAACAACTCACGGACGATGTGTTCAAGACGATGACGCTGCTCGATTTCGGCCTTGTCTGGAAGCACAAGGCCTGGAAGTTGTCCCTCGACCTGCGCAACGCCCTAGACCAACGGAGTTACAGCTACACCCTCTACGACTCAATCAACACTTTCACCTACGAATATGCCCTGCGCGGCCGCGAGGTCGTCTTCGCTGCGGTTTTGACTATATGATATGTTATAACATACTTATGAATATGTTACGTGCGATTATCATTTCGTTGGCCCTGATGCTGCCCGCAATAATGACGGCCAAGGAGAGCTATGTCATTCAAGACAGCCCGGACGGACCTTGCCTTGTGAAATGGATTGGAAAAGAATCCGTTGTTGATTTCAACCGTTCTCCGGCGCTGCGCTCGGTAAAGGTGATCGGAGAGATGGCCTTTGAAATGAACAACCATATTCGCAAGGTCTTATTGCCGGAAGGTCTGACCATAATCCGCAAGCGGGCGTTCAACACCTGCGAGAATCTGGTTACAGTGGAGATGCCGTCGTCTGTAAAGGAAATCGGGAACAGTGCTTTCAATATGGATAGGAAACTTGAATTGAAAGCGTTGCCCGACAGCCTCGTATCTATAGGAGAGTGGGCTTTCTGGGATTGCACTAAAGTGGCGATTTCTGTGATCCCGGAGTCGGTACAAGTCATAGGACGGCTGGCTTTTACCTGTTGTGAGGGCATCAGGACACTGACGTTTCTTAATAGGATGAGAGTCATCAATGACAGGACGTTTTCTGGCTGCAAGAATATTGAAAAGATCGAGTTCCCCGACGGTCTGGAGGAAATTTCTGATTTTGCGTTCGCGCGTTGCGTAAACCTCACGGAACTTCAATTTCCAGCATCATTGAGAAAAATAGGTTACAGGTCATTCGCGAACTGCTCCTCTTTGGGAAAGGTGATTTTCCAGTCCACACCAACAATTGACGACACCGCTTTTGACAATTGCGAAAAACTTTAGCGGAATCTTGTTAACTTTCGTCCTGATTTTGCGACTTGCAGATGAAGGCGGTCTGAAAGCCGCTTTGAAGGAATATGACAGAACAGGAATTCGGAAATATCGCACGGGAGCATAACGGCAGGCTGAAAGCGCTGGCAAGGCGTTTCAGCCGGGCGGCCGATATGGCCATTGACGAGGAGGACATTGTTCAGGAGGTGCTGCTCGCTTTCTGGAACCTCTCCGAGAAAGGCTACCCGGTGCGGAACACCGAAGCGCTTCTGGTCAAGATAACGAAGAATATCTGCGTCTCGCATTACCGGAAACGGCACCTTGAGACTGAATCGATTGCGGGCGATGTCTTTCCGGGCGGAACATCCGCAGCCGTCGAAGTCGAGCGGGAGGATGCGTCCATACTTAGAAAAGAATTCTACGGCAGTTTGACCCCGTCTGAACGGGAATATATGCGGATGAAGGAGGCCGGGAACTGTACTTTGGACGAAATGTCCGCAAGCACCGGCAAGGACAAGTCCGTGATAAAGGCCTTGCTCTCAAAGGCTAGGCGCAAGATGAAGGAAATATTAAAGGAGCAATGAATATGATACAGGATAACAGAACATTGGCGGAACTTGAGAACGCTTACCTTTCCGACGCCTCCGCGGCCGAGTTCGACAGAATCGTGCGGAAGTCGGAATCCCGCAGGCGCAGACCGATAGTCTGGGGGACAATGCTGGCGGCAGCGGCCTCATTGGCATTGATCCTCACATTGAACCTCCGCGACAGCAAGTGCGGGTTCGACGGAATCGAGATAGCGGAAGGAATCCAGCAGATAATGAACCTCGACACTGACAACGTCAGGTCGGTCACCGCAACTCCCGAAGGTAACCGTGTCATTCTCACAGCATTGATGAAAGACGGAAGCGAGTGTTCTTACGTGATGCGCAGGGAAGACGGCGCCAGTGCGGTCTCTATCACGGCGATGAAATAAGTAGTTCTGCCAGTCGCAAAATCAAAGTGCACTTGAATATGCGATTGGTGCAAAGAAACCTACCCTCATAAATCTGACACAAAATTTAGTTCAACTTATTTTTTAACGCTTACTAAAAATCAATAAATTATGTTAGGAATATTTTTGGGCGCGATATGTGCGTTGAATATCAATGCCTCCTCGGTGACTGCAAGTGTGGACACGCTTGACAGGTATATTATCAACAATCAGGCAGTTGGCAGGTTTGACGGCAGTCAGCTTGTCGGCAAGACGATAAGTTATTACAAAATCGTTCTCACCAAAGGCAATTCTGAGAGCGAGATTGTAAGACTGCACGTAATCCGTACCGATGGCCGGAAAGCGAAAGTGATTGAGGTCAAGTCATCCGCCGACGGTGAAGAAGGGGGCGTTGGAAACGTTGAGACAGTCGTCACTATCGATGGTAAGACTTACACCAATGCGAATTCCACGATAATCTCGTCTAAGGCTGCGATTTATATCATCAACGGCAAGAAATGCGACAAGGAGGCCCTGACCAAAATCAAGCCAGAATCCATCGCCTCGATGACTGTCTATAAGGCTGGCTGCAAGGAAGCCGTGGAACTTTCCGGCAGGAAAGACATCGCGGTCATCAAGGTCGTGACGAAGTGACCATAAGGCATAGGCTGTTAGTGAGTTTGTATATTCATAAAGAAATGAAAAAGGTTTGTATTGCGGTGCTTCTTTTGTTCGGCGCCGTTTGCTTGAATGCGCAGTCGTTGACTGATTGCGAGAATGTTGTCAAAGAGACGGTTAATGCTATAAACGGTTATTCGGTCGAGACACTTCGCCGGTATCTGGCTTCGGATTTTGAGTGTTCCGGGCAGAAAGGCGATGTCGCCAGTCTTGTGCTGAATGCCATCTTCGGGAAGTTGGAACAGTCGAATGACAGCATTGAGAAATATGAGAAGATTTCGGATGAGCGAAACGGCGACATGCTGACGCTGGATTATACGTTCATATATTCAAAACATGCAAAAAGCAGGACTACCTTTGTGTTCGACAAGGAGAACAAGATTAAACGTCTCGACCTGTTTTCTGTCACGGTCAAGTCGGCTGACAAGGGGTTCAAGTTTGAGAAACCTCAAGCCAAGGTAATCACAATTCCGATAACATTGACAATGAACAATATGATTGTCACTCAGGCTGCAATCAATGGAGAGAAACATAATTTCATCATTGACAGCGGCTGCCCTATACTTTATCTGAACAGCAAGTATTTCAGAGGAAATGATGACGAAGAGGGAGCGCGCATGAGTTCATCTGAGGACGTCAATGGAAAAATTAGCGGCGGTCAGGATGTCATTACAGTTGATTCCTTTGATTTCAACGGAATACGGGGGAATGGGATGAAGGTTATGACTTCTGACCTGTCTCATCTGGAAAACGGCACAGAGGTTTACGGCCTAATCGGATATGACGTTTACAAGGACTATGACCTGCTGTTCGACTACAAGAAAAAGACGCTGACTCTGATTGATCCGGATTATACGGAGACTTTCCTGAAGGAGCGCAAGTATGAATATGATGAAGTTCCTTTTGAGATGAGCAAGACTATGCGTCATATTCCTCTCATCAAGGCTCAGATAGATACGGTCAGCCTCACATTAGGAATTGACTGCGGAGCAGGAAATAATCTTCTTGACTCCAAGCGATGGGATGAGTTCGAGAGTATGTTGAGGAGAGTGAAGACGACAAAGCTGAAAGGCATCAGCAATGACGAGGGTGCGGAGGTCCACGTCGGGAAATTAAAGAGTCTCAAGATTGGTGGCAAAACCTTCCGGCACACTCAAACCGTGTTCAATAACATCAGCCACTTCAACAGGAACAAGGACGAAAGAATCGACGGCCTCATCGGCTACGAAGTCCTGTCAAGACAGAAGACAATCCTGTCCTACAAGAACACGAAACTGATTTTCATAAAGTAACACAGGAGAGACATTGATGAAACTGGCAGGCTGGGGATGAGTAAGGTATGCCAGTTTAATCATTGTACTCTTGAGGCGGCTTTTCTGTACCAACTATTGTCCCACCCTCCGTTGGTACCCCGGAAGGCCATCCCCTGTACCAAACGCCAGATATAGCTTGGTTGGTACACCAGAAAGGTGTCTCCTGTACCAAACGCCAGATATAACTTGGTTGGTACACCAGAAGAGTGTTTCCTGTACCAAACGCCAGATATAACTTGGTTGGTACCCCGGAAGGCCATCCCCTGTACCAAATGCCAGATATAGCTTGGTTGGTACACCAGAAAGGTGTCTCCTGTACCAAACGCCAGATATAACTTGGTTGGTACACCAGAAGAGTGTTTCCTGTACCAAACGCCAGATATAACTTGGTTGGTACACCAGAAAGGTGTCCCCTGTACCAAACGCCAGATACAACTTGGTTGGTACCCCAGAAGGCCATCCCCTGTACCAAACGCCAGATATAACTTGGTTGGTACACCGGAAAGTGTCTCCTGTACCGATGGTGTGCCTTAGTCCATTCGGTACACAGAAAGGCCTTCAGCCGTACGTTTTTCTGTCCTGTTATATCAGTTGGCATCCCACTTTTCTGGGTGTGAGAAACTAAGCGCACATAGAACGGCATCGTCTTGATAACTATTGAGTTACACTCCTGGGTGCGATCATATTCGCACACCTGAGAGACGCTGACCTTGTTGCAGGGCGTTCTATTGGTACCTCGGCATTCCAGGTGCGCGAAACCATTCGCACCTAGAATACCATAGGCTTGATAGTTAGCGGGTTACCCTTCCAAGTGCGATTATATTCGCGCACCTGAGTGTTATGGGCATATTCTGGAATGGTATGCTGGGCATTCGGGTTGTTATTCCTTCCGCGTTTTTGGAAGACCGCGACGAAATTATCGAATGGATGAAGGCACAGGAATCTTGATTTTTTGCTATTTTTGCACCGCGGATTTGTAAGCGTCTGGAATAGCGTCTGAAGAATCCGGGCTTGGCAGAGCCCGTACTCCAAAGATGATATTCAATTAAAAATCAAAATTTTATGCAGACGAGACAAATCTCTGGACGGTTGACGTTCACTATCCTCTCAATCAGTCTTTTGACGGTTATGGCCGGGGCGGCGATGGCACCGGCGCTTTGGGCTGTGAAGGCGCATTTTTCAGGCAAACCGGATCTCATTATCCAATTCATTGTCAGCCTTCCGGCGCTTTTCATCATTGTCACCAATCTTTGTTTCCCGCTCTTGTGCAGAGTCGCGAAAACCAAGAGCATCGCCGTGGCTGGCCTTGTCCTGTACGTCGTCTCCGGCACCGGAGCGTTCTTCCTGGAAGACATCTCGGCGATACTCATCCTGCGAGCCTTGCTGGGCGTGTCTGTAGGAATGATAATGCCGTTGTCAACGGGACTGTTGTCCTATTATTTCCCTCCCGAAGACCAATCCCGCTTGATGGGACTGTGCGCCGCGATGAACCAGGCAGGCGGCGTGATCGCGACATTGATCGCTGGAGTGCTGGCGAAGGTGGGATGGAATTACGCCTTCCTGGTATATTCAATGGGGCTTTTTGTCCTGATTCTTGTTCTGTTGTTCCTGCCCAATGAAAGGCTGGACGCTCCTAAAGGTTCCGGAGGCTTCATCCACAATCTCAAGAGGTTCTATCCTTCCGTCCTCGGGATGCTGTTACTGATGATCTGCTTTTTCATATTCCCGACAAATTTTTCGGCAGTCTGCGTCAGGATGACAAACTTGGATCCGATAGCGGTGACGGTCATTATGGTCGCGCTTGATGTGGTGGCGGCGTTGGTCGGTGTTGTGTTCGGCGGGATGATGAGGCTGTTTAGACTGTCCGTCAAGTACTTCGCTCCGATGTTCTTCTTGTTGGGCTACCTCTGTTTCGCTCTCTCCCAAAGCCTTCCGTCCCTGCTTGCCGGTTGCCTGTTCATCGGTATCGCCAACGGCATCGGAGTCCCTTATCTGAACACGATCGCCTCGATCAAGGCCGGTCAAGACGCCGTCACGACGGTGATGCCTCTCCTCTCCGCCGCACTCTATGCCGGCCAGTTCCTGTCCCCTCTGGTGGCAACCCCGCTTGCCGCCAAATTCTTCCCGGACAATCTTTCAGGAATATACTGGATCGCCTGTGCCTTCAGCGTTCTGTTCCTCCTCGAAGCCTTCGCCACCAGACGCTTCCAATCACTCCCTCCAAAAGAATAATCACTGAATATTCAGGATTGAGGTTTCGTCATAATGACGTCCACCTGCCACTGATTGTGGCGTGTTGTGTAACCAGTTGTTAATGAATATGTTCGTAAAAGCCTCCCTCCCATAATGACCGGCAGCTTTTTCTATATCCTTGAAAAAGAGTCTGTTGAGCCTCACACTCCGCTGAACTTGCCTATGAGGCGTTATATTAGTTATAGGGGGTGTACTATCGGGCAACGTTTTTGTGCGGTTTCGTTGCCACAGAGGGTCAATAGGTGTCCTTCGGCGACATTTTGGGGTGCAAACGTTGCCTGAGGGGCATGACCTTAGGAGGTGGCTGAACCTGCGACAAAAGCCCTGGGGTGCAAACGTTGCCTGAGGGGGTGTGACCTTAGGAGGATGGCCTGAACCACCTCTTCCAGCACTGCGTCACCGGCGAGGTCTCTGAATATAAAAACATCGAGGAGACCTTCTCGCCCGAGGTGATCTCCCGGATGATCTCCTGGCTCAAGGCTCTTTGACGCTCCCCTCGTGAGCAAAAACGCCTTTCCTGCTCACAAGCCCCCTGCGACAGCTCCCTTCGTGAGCAAAAGCGCCTTCCCTGCTCACAAGCCCCCTGCGACAGCTCCCCTCGTGAGCAAAAGCGCCTTCCCTGCTCACGAGCCCCCTGCGACAGCTCCCCTCGTGAGCAAAAGCGCCTTCCCTGCTCACGAGCCCCCTGCGACAGCCCCCCTCGTGAGCAAAAGCGCCTTTCCTGCTCACGAGCCCCCTGCGACAGCTCCCTTCGTGAGCAAAAGCGCCTTTCCTGCTCACGAGCCCCCTGCGACAGCTCCCCTCGTGAGCAAAAGCCCCTTTTTCGCGGAAGGGGGATTGAGCCGTTTTTTATGATAAAATCACTACATTTGCAGAACGAAGTAGAATGAATATATTCAAAGGATATGAAAAAAAGTTTTGTGATTATGGCTTCAGCGCTTGCGATGGCGGCCTGCGGGCCAAAACAACAGGTGGCTACGGTTCCGGCCATTGACCTTGCGAACCTTGACACCACGGTCTCTCCGGCGGTTGACTTCTACCAGTACTCGACCGGCGGATGGCAGAAGAACAACCCTCTCAAGCCTGAATATGCCCGTTTCGGCTCATTCGACCAGTTGAGGGAGAACAACGTCAAGAGACTCAACGACTTGTTCGCCGAGATGGGAACGTTGAAAACGGAAAAAGGCACGGTCGAGCAGAAGATTTCCGACCTTTACAAGCAGGGACTCGACTCCACAAGGCTGAACGCCGAGGGCGCGGCCCCTTTGAAGAAATATGTCGATGAGATCTACGCGGCGGCTGACAAGGACGCTCTCGTGAAGATCATCGCGGGGCTTCATAATGTCTCCGAAAGCTCGTTCTTCGGGGCTTACGTGATGTCAGACCTCGCCGACAGCGACAACCAGATCCTCTATCTGGGACAGGGCGGCCTCGGAA
>OLRH01000823.1_pt1 | contig 16039 bp, 19 predicted proteins | sample 1672321 | NCBI WGS metagenome assembly OLRH01 (sample SAMEA3136671, study PRJEB25190) | human gut metagenome | reverse complement strand
TCTGGTGGAAAAAGAGGACGGCACCGTGACGGCCGTCTATGCAGGAGAGGTGTCCGTCCGCGGCGTTTACGGATACGTTTAAAGAAAAATCGGAGAGTTTTATCTATGGAAGAAACAAAAAATGTCGTTTTGTGCGCGGCCAGCGCCTACGAGGAAAAATATTATCTGAATCCCGGCTTCAAGGCACTGCCGGAGAATATCAAGAAAGAATTACAGATTTTATGCGTGCTTTACACCCACAAGGTCGGGGGCATTCTGCTCCTGGAGTTTGACGAGGGCGGAAGCCTCATCTTCCGCACGGAAGCCAAGGAAAATGATTTTGCCTATGACGAGGTGGGAAGCGTTCTGGAGATCAAATCCATTCAGCGGGAAAAAAGAGAACTCCTGGAAGAACTGGAAATGTTCTACAAGGTTGTATTTTTAGGGGAAAGCTATGAAGACGCTTAAAATCGGAAATATCGAACTGCCGAATCTCTGCGTCCTGGCTCCCATGGCCGGGGTAACGGATCTTCCCTTCCGTCTCCTCTGCCGTCGACGCTGGGCGCGCAGGTGCTGAATAACCGCTCGGTTGAAATGGCTAAAAAATATCATATTGAATTAGAGGTTCTTTCCAGCCTGACACGGGCTAAGGGAACGATCGTTAAGGAGGCTACCAACGTGGAAAAAATGCTCATCAGCGGTGTTGCAAAGGACGAAAACGTCGCCAGAATCTCTGTCATCGGCGTGCCGGATAAGCCGGGCCTTGCGTTCCGCATTTTCTCTAAGCTTGCACAGAAGAACGTAAACGTCGATATTATTTTGCAGTCCATCGGCAGAAACGGCACGAAGGACATCAGCTTCACCGTGGAAAAGGACAAGATGGACGCAACCATCGAGCTCATGCAGTCTTACGTAGAGACCATCGGCGCGAGCAGCGTTGTGTTTGACGACGACGTGGCAAAGGTTTCCATTGTCGGCGCGGGCATGGAGTCTCACCCGGGCGTTGCTTCCGATATGTTCGAGGCGCTGTTTGAGGCGAACGTAAACATTCAGATGATCTCGACGAGCGAGATTAAAATTTCCGTGCTCATCAAGAAGGAAGACGCGAACAAGGCGGTTGCCGCCATCCACGCGAAGTTCTTTGAGCAGATCGGTCAGTGAGCTGACGTAAACACGCACGGCATTTTTTGAATTTGTAGGGAAATGAATTTGAAGTCACCCCTTGGCGCATACTAAGCGCCGGGGGTGATTTTATGTTTCCGAACGGTTTTGGCATGAACGGCTACTGGGGGCCGGAAAACTACGTTTTGGGCGCGGCGCTTTTCGACTGGCACAAGGATTTCGACGACCTGCCCGAGGAAGTGAAGGAATACCTCACACAGCACGAGTACGAAATTCACAGCGAAAATGACGTGGACCGCTTAGTCCGCACGTATAACCAGAAAAGGTAAAAAGAAAAGAGAAAGCGTGCGCCGGGGCAAGCTCGGTACACGTTTTCTCTTTTTCTATACACAGTATTTGATTTTAGAGGTTGAGCACGAGCTCGATTTCATCGTCATATTTGACATTTATACAAGCTCGGTCGCGGTGTGACCGGTCTTGGCGAAATCGCACAGACCTTCTATGCCGCAGAACACCATGCTCTGCACGGCGGCATCGGTGTAAAACGCCATGTGCTGCGTCATGATGACGTTCGGGAACTGGCGCAGGTAGGCCATATCGCGGTTCGAGAGGATGTCGTCGCGGCGGTTCTCGTGGTAGATGCCGTCTTCTTTATCGAAAACGTCCAGCGCGAGCGCGCCGATCTTCTGCGTTTCAATGCCGCGGATCATATCCGGAATATTCATCAGCTCGCCGCGGGCGCAGTTGATGATGGTGACGCCGTCCTTCATTTTGGCGATGGTCTCGGCGTTCACAAAGTGGCGGGTGCTGTCTAAAAGCGGCATGTGCAGCGAGAGGATGTCGCACTCTTTGTAGAGCGTTTCGTTATCCACATAGGTGCAAAGTCCTTTGAGCGACGGATTTTCGCGGATGTCGCTTGCTAAAATGCGGCAGCCGAAGCCGCTCAAATTTTTGATGACCGCCGCGCCGATTTTGCCGGTGCCGAGGATGCCGACGGTGAGGTTGCGCAGCTCGCGGCCCTGAAGACCCGCAAGGGAGTAGTCGTTGACCTGTGCGCGCCACAGGGCGGGCTTATACTTGCGCAGGCTAAGAAGTATGAGCATGACGGTGTAATCTGCCACGCCGTTCGGCGCGTAGTTGGAGTTGCACACCTTGAGGCCGAGTTCCCTTGCGGCGGTGAGATCGATGTGGTCGGCGCCGATGGTGCGCGTGGAGATGTATTTTACGCCGCGCTCCTGGACGGCGGTGAGCAGGGCGCGGTCAAAACGTGTGCGGCCGAGTGTTGTGACGCCCTCGGCCCCGTTTACCGTATCGATGTTTTCGAGCGTCAGGTTATCCTCTGTTTCGGTGAGCTCCACGCCGCGCTTTTCGGCGATGAAGGCAAAGTCTTTCTGTTCGTCCCGGCGGACTTCATAAGCGGCAATTTTCATTTTCATATTCCTCTTTTCGGTAATGCGCAAGCGGTTTGCAACGTCTGCTTTTGCGCGTTGAAGTGCTTACACCACAGCGCTTTAGCGTAAATTTTCGTATATTAGTGTGTTACTATGTGATTATTATATATGCTGCGGTTTTTCACGTCAAGAGGGGAAAATGTTTAGAATACAGGTTGTATCTGTGCGGATTTTGTGCTAAAATGACTGTGAAATGAAACGAATGAAATCAGGTGCTTTATATGACGGACTGGGAAATAAAAGTGCATAATTTTATGTGTCTCAATAAATTCGTGAAAAAGGGCGAGATCGTATTTACGGGCTCCTCGCTGTGCGAGCTGTTCCCGATCAACGAGATGCTGCAAAACGTGGAGCCGCGCATCTGCGTGTACAACCGCGGCATCGGCGGCGACGTGACGGACGGACTTTTGGAGCGCATGGATGAATCGATTTTTGACCTCGAGCCGAAAAAGGTGTTCATCAACATCGGCACAAATGACATCAGCCGCCCGGAATATAAGCGCGAGCGCCTGATGAGCCAGTACAGAAAAATTTTGATGCAAATTCAGGCGCGTTTGCCCGAGACGAAAATTTACGTGATGAGCTATTACCCCGTGAACCGCGAGCTGCCCGGCGCAGACCCGGAAGCGGTGAAGGCACAGTTCGGCGCACGCACGAATGCGGAGCTGAAAGAAGTGAACGCCGAAGTGGAAAAAATGGCAGAGGAGCTCGGCTGCACATACATCAATGTGTTCGACTGTCTGCTGGATGAAAAGGGCAATTTGAAAGCGGAGTACACCATTGAGGGTATGCACATGTACGCAAACGGCTACGCGGTGGTGCTCGAAAAGCTGATGCCGTATCTGCTGGAGAAATGAACCCTTTAGAGGAGGTTGTTTTGTATGATCAACGGTATTGAAAAGAAGAATATTTCCGTAAAAGAACTGAAAAAAGACGGGCGGTACTTAAACGCCGCGCTGTACACGCCGAAGACGGAGCCCGGCAAAACGTACCCGCTGGTTCTGTTTTTGCACGGCGCGGGCGAGCGCGGGGACGATTTAAATTTGGTGCTCGATTTCACGCCGGGCGCGGACACATTTATGACGGACGCGTGGCAGGCGGAGCACCCGTGCTTTGTCCTCGCGCCGCAGTGCCCGGAAAACCAGTGCTGGGTGCCGTATGTTGATTTACTGGCGCAATCGCTGCTGGAGATGGCGGCGCAGTACCCCGTGGACATCTGCCGCTTGTACGTGACGGGTGTTTCCATGGGCGGCGCGGGCACGTGGGAGCTGCTCACGCGTTACCCGCATAAAATCGCGGCGGCCATGCCGATTTGCGGCTATGCGGAGCCGTTTAAGCTGCGCGCGGCAAAAGATGTGCCTGTGTGGGCGTTCCATGCCGAAGACGACCCCGTGGTGCCGGTGACAGGCTATTACCACTCTCCGCACGGCGCGGTGGGTGTGGGCTCGCGTATGGCGATGTCCTCGCTGCGCTCCTCCGGCAACCGTGACGCGCACTACACGGAGTATCCTGTGGGCGAAATGGAAAACGTGTACCACACGCACCCGCACGGTTCTTGGACGGCGGCGTACCAAAACAAAGAAGCGCTGGAGTGGATGTTCGGCAAAACGCGCTTTGACCGCTATGAAATCGAGTTCATCTGCCCGGGCGTGTTCTATATGGAGGACTACAACAACGACTCCATGTACCTTGTGGAGGGCAAAGAAAAGGCGCTGCTTATCGATACCGGCCTTGGCGGCGGCAACGTGAAGAAAATGGCGGAGAGCCTGACATCACTGCCCGTGGAGCTTGCCGTGACGCACGCGCATATTGACCATCTCCTGAGCGGCGATGTGTTCGAAAAATACTACATGAGCAAAAAAGACGTGCCGCTGCTGCCGCGTTTAAACGACGGTACGGGCAAGAATTTTACGGAAAAGGATGTTGTTGACATCAAAGACGGCGACGTCATCGACCTTGGCGGCGGTGTGAAAATTGAAGTTGCCGAGGTGGAGGGGCACACGCCGGGCAGCGTCGTGTTCATCGACCGCGCGCATAAGTGCATGTTTACCGGAGACGCATTCGGCCTTTGGATGCAGGTGCCGCTTGCACGACCGATTTCGGAGTATAAAGCCGCGGTGCTGCGTCTGAAAGAAAAATTGCAGAAGCCCGGCTATACGGAGCTTGCGTTCCTCGGCGGCCACAGGCGGCAGGAGGGCGGCGAGGATCCGCAGGACAAATATGTGCCGAACAGCTATGAGAAGATTGACGACATGCTGACGCTGTGCGACCTCATTTTGGAAAAGAAAATCGAAGCGAAGCCGTTCCCGATGAATTTCGGCGAGCCGGCATTTATCTCCACCTATAAAACCGCGTACATGGTGTTTATGGAATCGGTAAGAAAATAAAAGAATAGACAAAACCGCGCCCTCGGGAGTTTTCCGGGAGCGCGGCTTTGCTTATAAAAAATCCGCACGGTCTGAGCGTTTAACAGGGGCCGGTGCGGATTTACTCGTAATTGGATGGATTGGTTTAAAACCGGATCATTGCAAATATGGATGCGCCGACGACGGTTAAAAGGCCACACACGGCGATGGAGAGACCGCTCATGGCTTCTTCAATCTCGCCGAACTCACGCGCACGGGAGGTGCCCATGGCGTGCGCACCGGTGCCGCAGGACACGCCGATGGCGACCGGGTGCTTGATGCGGAACAGCTTGAAGATGGCGGCCGCCGCGACGTTGCCGAAGAGACCCGTCACGATGATGGACGCGACGGTGACGGACACCATGCCGCCGAGCTCTTCCGAAAGACCCATGCCGATGGCAGTGGTGATGGACTTCGGCAGCAGTGTGACGTACTGGGTGTGGTCAAGCCCGAATGCCATGCTCAAAACAAGTACGCCGCCGAGGCACGCGAACATGCCGGCCAAAATGCCGCCGATGATGGCGACCGGGTACTTTTTGAGGTACACGAGCTTTTCATACAACGGAATGGCAAGGCAAACGGTGGTGGGGGTGAGCATGTTCTGGAAGAAAATGGCACCCGTGCCGTCGTATGTGCCGTCGGCTTTCGGCTTGCCATACAGGTAGACGTTGTAATCGATGCCACTGACGAGCATGAAGATGATGAGAATCACGCAGGAGACGAGCAGCGGGTTCAAAATGGACGACTTAAAGCGCTTTTGAATGGCGCAGGCGAGCACATAGACAACGCCGGTGATGAAAATGCCGAAAAACGAGGTATTCGACGCAATATCATTTAACATCGGTTTGTTCCTCCTTTTCGCATGCTTCAAGCGCTTCTTCGCGCTCTTCCTTTTCTTCTTTGGTCTGTAAACGGATGAGTCCCTGTGTGGTCAGGCCGGAGACCGCCATGGTGAGGACGGTGGTCGCGAGGGAGATGACAATGATGGGAATGAGAATGTCTTTGTAGCTGTCATAGCTCGCAATGAGACCGACAGTGGGACCGACGAACATGACGGGCATGAGGGTGATGAGCCAATCGGCCGTGGTTTTTACGTGGTCAAGCTTTACGATATGCGTGACGAGCAGGAGCAGCATGAGCAAAAGACCGTAGATGCTGCTCGGCACGGGCAGGGGAATGAGGTAGTGCAGCAGTTCACCGATAAACGAGACCGTTGCGATCAGGGAAATTTCGGAAAAGTGCTTCACGCGGTGACAGCCTCCTTTGCTTCTTTCTTTTTGGAAGCAGGCTCGGCCTCTTCAGGCAGCGGCTTTGCGGCGAACATGCTGGCAACGATAGGCCCGATGATCTGGTGGACGACCGTTGCGATGACGCAGGGCAGGATGGCCATGGTATCCGGGAACGCGGTCTTTGCGAGCGTGCAGGAAAGGCCGGAGTTCTGCAGACCAACCTCAAGCGACAGCGTGCGGACCTTCTTTTCGTTGAAACGGAACACCTTGGCGGTGACGTAGCCCGCGAGCAGGCCGAGCACATGGTGCAGCGCAACGGCGAGCACAGTAACGAGCACGACGGTGACGCCGTGGGTTGTGAACTGGTCTCGGTTCGGGCCGACACACAGACCCTCCACGAGGATGATGCAGGCGGTGGAAGCCTTGACAAGGAAATCTTTAAGGCCGTTTACGCGGTCGCCGAGCGCGGTGTGTACTGCGATACCGAGGAGGATCGGCAGCAGGACGACGAGCACGATGCTGATGAACATGTTCCAGAAGTTGACGTCAATCCACTGGCCGGCGAGCACGAGCGTGAGGGACGGGGTGAGCACCGGCGCAAGCAATGTGGTGCACATGGTGATGGTGATGGAGAGCGCCACGTCACCCTTTGCAAGGAACGTCATGACGTTTGACGCGGTGCCGCCGGGCACGCAGCCGAGCAGAACGAGGCCGACGGCAATCTGTGCGCGGACGGTGGGGTCACCCACACCCGTGAGGGACAACAGCGATGCGACAAGCCAGCCGAAGCCTGCCATGAAGACGTACTGGCTGCAAATGCCGATAAGCACATCGGTCGGCTTTTTGAAGATGTACTTGAAGTCGTCGGCTTTAAGCGTCATGCCCATGCCGAACATGATGACGCACAGGAGCATGTTGACAAAGCCGAAGCTCGGGAAGTTTTCTTTCAGGAACGGGATGCCGGAAAGGTCAATCGAGATGTTCTGGCCCATCCACACAAACGGCTGCGGAACAAGCAGGGAGAAGACGACCATGGGAACCGTCAAACACAAGAGCACATTTTTGGAGAAGAATGTTTTGAATTTCTGTAATGCGGACATAGGAAATTACCCCTTTTTGAGCGTAAAACAGGCGGCAGAGACGAACTCGTGCCGCCCTGTTTCGTTTTTTCTTACCTTTTATAGGATTCTTAAATCATTTCTTTGCGGCTTTGAAAGCACGACCCTTGGCGTTTTCGCGGCGCATGGACTCGAGGAAGTTCTCGCGCGTAACGCCCTGCGGCATGTGCGCCCACTCGGTCGTCTGCATGAATTTATCCGCCATTTTGTCGAACTCGGATTCCTGGATTTCCACGTCGTCGAAGCAGACCGGCAGGCCGATGGAATCGTTGAACCGCATCAGGCGGTCTTCTTCCTCGAACTGGCCGGCATGCTCTAAGAGGCACAGCACGCCGAGCGAAACGACCTCGCCGTGCAGGTGATGGTGGCCGTGCTCTGTGACGGTGGAGCCGTAGTAGACGCAGTGGGCGAGCGTGGAGTTGTAATAATAATCATTTACGGTGGTCATCATGTTGGAGACGATGCCGGTGGAAACGATGATATCCAGCGTGACCTGGTCGAGCGCGAAGGATGCCGTTTTGTTGCGGATGGAAGTGAGCGCCTCTTTGCCGTACTGCACGAGCGGATCGGTGCAGACGCGGCTGACCTGACGGCCCATGAGCGGGGTGTGGGCGAGCGTGTCGTCTTTCGATGAGAAGATGGCTTCGCACTCCTTGCTCAGCGCGTCGCCGATGCCGGCCCAAAGGAGCTGCTCCGGGGAATCTGCAATGACGGCGGAGTTGATGAAGCAGTGGTTTGTGAGCTTCGGGTAATAATACTCGCGGAAGGAGCCGTCTGTATTATAGATTACGGAGATGGCGGTGACGGAAGCGCAGTTCGACGCAACGGTCGGGAAGGTAAAGAGCGGCTTATCGAGCTTATCGGCGACATACTTGCCGGTATCGCAGGCGCGGCCGCCGCCCATAGCAAAGATCATGTCGGCTTTCTGCACGAGCGGGTTTGCGATAAGGGCATCGCCGTTTTCGTAGGTGGAATCGCCGCCGTAGGGGAGGAAGCCCAAAAGCTCGACGTCGGAGCCTTCTACGCCTTTAAGCAGAGCCGGTTTTGCTTTTTCCATAGCGGTCTCGCCGCCGAGGACAACCGCCGTTTTGCCGAAGAAGCGCGTGACGTACGGCACTTCGTTGTAGCAATCCGGGCCGATGGAATAGCTCGGCAGATGTACGCTGTAATTGACATTGTAGTTTTCCATGATAAACGCTCCTTTGGATCTCCTTTTGAGATCGCTTAAATAAATTGAAATAAGAAAATGAAATAAAAAACGCTTTACTGGAAGTTAGGGTGTGGAACAGTGGAGTAAAGAAGCAGTACCACGCGAAGACAGTGCACAAGATGCGTAAACAGATTTTTCGTCAGGGCGTACAGAAATTCCGCAGGCAGGCTGGCGCCTGTCAAGGGATTTATGTACGGAATGGCGGAAAATATGCAAGCATATTGTGTGCTGAGCCGTCAGGCGTTCTTTGCGCGGTACTGCTTCAAAATAAAAAAGTCCTGAAAGTCTCTTTAAGACCTTCAGGACGTGTAAATCACGCGGTACCACCTGAATTCAGGGCGTTTGCCCTGCACTTAACGGAATCCAGCAATTCCTTCTTCTGTAACGGGAAGAACCCGTCAGCCTCTACTCGTTCTCTTTGGAAGCTGCCGCTCCGGAGGGATGATCACACGGGGTTGCCTGCGGCGCTTTCACCACCCGCCGCTCGCTTTGAGGAAGATGCCGTGCGCTTGTCTCCATCAACGCTTTGTGACTATTATTTTATACGTCTTCCGGCAAAAAAACAAGCATCATAATTTGAAAGATATTTAAACCGAAATTGCATTTATTTGTGGATTTCATCAAAAAACACTTTGAATTTACAAGTTACATCGCTGCTTCCTGCTTATTTGGGCCGGCAGGTATGCAAATTTTCTGCCGCGGCACGGTTTATGCCAAAGGGGCAAAAGGCGACATTTTCATGTACAATAACACAGTTTGGCCCCAAACAGGCGCGTTATGCGTCTTTGAACCGGAAAAATTTGCGCAGTCTGCACAAAGGCGTTTGCTACAACTAACTTTGTGTTTGACTAAACGCCGAAAATGGGGCTGGGCGCGTCTTTTTGGGGCAAAAAGTGTTGACAAATTTTGAATGGGGCGGTATGATTAGTGACGGTTAGAGCAATCTAACCTATTTTACAGCATCTGGGTTAGCAAAAACTAATTTGTGCAGCCTAACCGTGCCGTCTCGGCGCGGAGAATTTTCAGGAAAGAGGGAAAAACTGTGATGCCGTTGTCATTTGCCACAGAGGGCGAAGAAAACATCATCAAGCAGGTAGGCGGAAAAGCGGAAGTCCGTGCTCACCTCGAAAACCTCGGCTTTGTAGCCGGCGCCGCCGTGAAGGTCATCACCTCCATGGGCGGAAATATCATTGTTAACATTAAGGACTCTCGTGTGGCAATCAGCCGCGAGATGGCCGCTAAGATCATGATATAAGGAGGAAGAACCAATGAAGACACTGAAAGAAGTCAAGATCGGCGAGACCTGCAAGGTTGTTCGTCTGCATGGCGAGGGTGCCGTAAAGCGCCGCATCATGGACATGGGCATCACGAAGGGTGTGGACGTTTTCGTCCGCAAGGTTGCGCCGCTCGGCGACCCGGTGGAAGTAACGGTTCGCGGCTATGAGCTTTCCCTGCGCAAAGCGGATGCCGAGATGATCGAGGTCGAATAAGTCCTCGTAAAGCACCGACTTAGTTATCTTTTTACTTGAAGGTTAGCAAATTCTAACCTTTGGGTTTAATCTTATCGGAAGGATATGAGTAACAGATGAAGATCAAAATTGCCCTTGCCGGCAACCCGAACTGCGGTAAAACAACGCTGTTCAACGCGCTGACCGGCTCCAACCAGTTCGTCGGCAACTGGCCGGGCGTTACGGTCGAGAAGAAGGAAGGCAAGCTGAAGAAGCACGACGACGTTGTGATCACGGACTTGCCGGGTATCTACTCCCTTTCTCCGTACACGCTGGAAGAAGTTGTTGCACGTAACTACCTCATTCAGGAGAGACCTGAAGCCATCCTTAATATTATCGATGGCACGAACCTTGAGCGCAACCTCTACCTGACCACCCAGCTCGTTGAGCTCGGTATTCCGGTCGTTGTTGCGGTCAACATGATGGACGTCGTAAATAAGAACGGCGACAAGATCGACACCAACGCACTGGGCAAGGCGCTCGGCTGCAAGGTCGTTGAGATTTCCGCTTTGAAGGGCACCGGCATTGAGGAAGCAGCAGAAGCCGCTATCCATGCAGCCCAGAACACGAAGACGGTCCCGCAGCACAGCTTCAGCGGTGTGGTTGAGCACGCGATTGCACACATTGAAGAGGTTGCCCTACATACCCTCCCCGAGGAGCAGCAGCGCTTCTTCGCGATTAAGATCTTTGAGCGCGACGAGAAAATCATTGAGCAGCTGGGCCTTACGCAGGACAATCGCAAGCACATTGAAGCGGACATTGAAGCGGCTGAAAAAGAGCTTGATGACGACGCGGAAAGCATCATCACGAACGAGCGCTATGTTTACATTGCTTCCATCATCAAGCAGTGCTACAAGAAAAAGAACAACGGCGGTCTTACCGTTTCCGATAAGATCGATAAGGTCGTAACGAACCGTATTCTGGCTCTGCCGATCTTTGCAGTTGTGATGTTTATTGTTTATTACATCTCCGTTACGACGGTCGGTACGGTTGCGACAGACTGGGCGAACGACGGTGTGTTCGGCGACGGTTGGCATCTGTTCGGCATCGGCGCAGGCGAGTACGAAGACGTTTCCGGCGAGTTCGGCGATGCGGCAAATGTCATCGACGCATTCGTAACGGCTGAAGGTGCGGACGACGTTGCAGACGCCATCGACACCGAGAGCGACACGTTTGACGCGGCGGCAGCGGCTTCTGCGCTGGATACGTTTGCAGCTTCCGTTTCTGACGACGCAACAGCGGATTACACCCTCGTTGATGAAGAAACGCTGGCGGAAGAGGATGTCACTTACACAGGCGCAGAGCTCAAGGAAGCGGTTGCGACCTATGCGTCCTACGGCTGCGAAGAGCCGGATCCGGCCGATTACGGCGTTTGGGTTCCGGGTCTGCCGGGTATCATCGAAAGCGGTCTGGACGCTGTAAATTGCGCAGACTGGCTGAAGGGCCTCATCCTGGACGGTATCGTAGCCGGTGTTGGCGCAGTTCTCGGCTTCGTTCCGCAGATGCTCGTTCTGTTCATCTTCCTTGCATTCCTCGAGTCTTGCGGTTACATGGCGCGTATCGCGTTCGTTATGGACCGTATCTTCCGTAAGTTCGGCCTTTCCGGCAAGTCCTTCATTCCGATCCTCATCGGTACAGGCTGCGGCGTGCCGGGCATCATGGCTTCCCGTACGATTGAAAACGAGCGTGACCGCCGTATGACCATCATGACGACCACGTTCATCCCCTGCGGCGCCAAGCTTCCGTTCATCGCAATGATCGCGGGTGCTATCTTCGGCGGCGCACCGTGGGTTGCTCCGAGCGCATATTTCCTCGGCATTGTAGCGATTATCTGCTCCGGTATCATTCTGAAGAAGACGAAGATGTTTGCGGGCGATCCGGCTCCGTTCGTTATGGAGCTGCCGGCTTACCACTGGCCGACCGTCAGCAATGTGCTCCGCTCTATGTGGGAGCGCGGCTGGTCCTTCATTAAGAAGGCAGGCACCATCATCCTTCTGTCTACCATCATTGTTTGGTTCACCACCTATTTCGGTGTTGTCGACGGCGCGTTCAGAATGCTCACCGAAGACGAGATCGGCAGCAGCATTCTTGCTACCATCGGCAACGCGATTGCTTGGATCTTTACACCGCTTGGCTGGGGCAACTGGCAGGCCGCTGTGGCTTCCATCACCGGTCTTGTTGCGAAGGAGAACATTGTCGGTACGCTTGGTATCCTCTATGGCGGCGGTGACGGCACGGTTTACAGCAACATGGCTTCCCACTTCACGGTGGTCAGCGGCTATGCGTTCCTTGCGTTCAACCTCCTGTGCGCACCTTGCTTTGCGGCAATCGGTGCAATCAAGCGTGAGATGAACAACGCAAAGTGGACCTGGTTCGCAATCGGTTATCAGTGCGGCTTTGCTTATCTTGTAGCGTTCGTCATCAACCAGCTCGGCAGCATTGCACTCGGCACGGCGAATGTCTTCGGCATCATCGTTTCCATCGTGCTCATCGTGCTCTTTATCTTCCTGCTGGTTCGCCCGTACAAGGAGAGCACCACGCTGTCCAACAGAGCCGTTAAGGTTAAGTAATCTTACTCCGTAATTTAAATTTCGCAAATTCAGGAATTATCCAAGCCGAAAGGAGAGATCGTTATGCTGACTTGGCTTTCGCAAAACATAGGAACAATAATCGTGTTACTGGTCGTTGTTCTCATCGTCGCTGCGATCGTAAAATCAATGAGGCGGGATAAGAAAAACGGCAAATCCTCCTGCGGCGGCAACTGCGCGGCCTGCCACGGCGGCTGCATGCACGCACAGAAGTAAAGACCGCGAGGTCTCCATTAACCGTAACATTTAACACCTCCTGAAAGGCGGGCATGATTCGAAAACGGATCATGCCCGTTTTGCGTATTGTAAGAAACTTTTCAGTTGAATTCCCGGTTTTGCGTGCTATAATGAAAATGCAGAGATATACGCTGCATTCGGTTTGTTTTACAAAAGACGGGAGGTCTTTTTAGTGGAGAATAAAAGAAGCGTCACCGTAGTGGCGGCGCTTGTGCGTGAGGGGAATAAATTTCTCATCGGGCAGCGGCCGGAAGGCAAAGCCCGCGCAGGTATGTGGGAATTCATCGGCGGCAAAACGGAGCCGAATGAAACGAACGAGGAAGCCCTCATCCGCGAGTGCAGGGAAGAGATCGGCGTTACGGTAGAAGTGGGCACGCTTTTTACGGACGTGCTGCATGACTACCCGGATCTGTTCGTACACCTGTTTGTCTATAACGCGAAGATTACAGAGGGCGAGCCGCAGCGGCTTGAGCATCAGGATTTTCGCTGGATCACGCCTGGGGAGATCGACGACCTTGTGTTCTGCCCCGCAGATGTTGATGTGCTCGCGAAGATCAAGGCGGAGTTTCCTGCCGGGGGAGCAAACTGATGCGCCCCACTTTTCGCACGCTGTTTTTGCACGGCGGTGATATTTTGAAATCCCCGGGTATGCAGATTGCAAAAGAGAACATGCAGCACGGGTCTGTGAGCGTGTTTGAGCACTCCGTGTGCGTGGCCCTTGTGTGCCTGTGGCTTGTGCACCGACTGCACCTAAAAGTGAACCAGCGCGCTCTTGTGCGCGGCGCTTTGCTGCACGATTATTTCCTCTACGATTGGCACACGCCCGACCCCGCGCACAGGCTGCACGGGTTTCGGCACGCCAAAACGGCTCTGCGCAATGCCGACCGCGACTTTGAGCTGAATGACACGGAGCGCGACATGATCAAAAAGCACATGTTTCCGTTAAATCCCGCCCCGCCGCGGTTCAAAGAAACGGCTGTTTTGTGCCTTGCCGATAAATACTGCGCGCTGCGCGAGACCGTTTTGCAGCGGAAAAAAGCGCATAAGTGAAAACAGCAAAAGCTCCCGCGGAGAAAATTTGCGGGAGCTTTTTGTATGATTTTGAGTATTGAATATCAAATTTAAATTAAATCGTGTGTTTCGATGGAGATGCATCTTGTTCCGTCAAAGGTGAAGTGCACGATCCACGGTGCTTTGGCGCGCATACGGGTAAAATCTTCATAGCCGAAAGCCGAATCGTAGAAGTTGAGGATCGTGCTCAGCGCCGTGCCGTGACCGCCGATGACGATGTTTTGCCCGGCGCAGGTCAACAGAATTTTTTGCAGCGCTTCGATGTTGCGTTCCTGCACCTCGCGCAGACACTCGCCGTCTTTGTAGCGGTAGTCAAAGTCCGCCCACTGTGCCTTGCAGAAGCTTTCAAAATCGTCGATCCAAACGGAATCGATGCGGCGCTCGCGCAGATCATCTATTAAGGTGACGGGAAGATGCGCCTGTGCGGCAAACGGCTGCACGGTATCCACGGCGCGCTTATAGGGACTGGAGAACACGCGGTCAATAGACTTGTCCGTGAGAAAATCGGTCACAAGTGCGCAGTCGCGCATACCTTTTTCGGTCAGCGGGCGGGTCAGATCGTCATGAACACTGTAATCCGGCTGCGCATGGCGGACGTAATAAAGATGGGTCATGGGAAAACCTCCTAAAAGTATACGGTCGCTGCACACTGCAAATAGGGTTCGTCAAAAAGCACGCGAGAGAACGTCTATCTGTGTGATGATATCGCGCAGGCGGTCGCCGGCGACAATGTATTCCAGCGCGTCGTCCGGCGTATCAAAGTATTGTTCGGTATCCGGCTGGTTCCAGAGATAGGCCATGATCCGATGCTCCGGTTTCGGTTGGCAGCCGCTCATTCCGAAATGAACGCCTTTCCATTCGAATTCAATTTCATCTCCGCGCCCTATGCAGTCCTTGAATTCCTCAATAGATTCAAAACGATCGTCTTCCAGAGTGTTGCAAGCAGGAAAAATAGTGTCCATATCGTTACCTCCATATTGTTTGAATTCGGGGACATTTCCGTCTCGGTTTTGATAAGAAGATGTTTTAGTGAAAGAAATCTCTGCACGCCGCAGCGCATTTCACAACAACCGAAGGTTGTTATTTCACTGCTTGTAAGGCAATTTCACAAATCCCGAAGGGATTTATTTCGTTGAAAAAAGACCTTGCAGGTGCAAAGCCTTTTTTTGGAGCGGGCGAAGGGAATCGAACCCTCGTATTCAGCTTGGGAAGCTGATGTTCTACCATTAAACTACGCCCGCGTATTCATTTTGCTGTATTATCTATTCTAATATAAATTGAGGAAAAAATCAAGAGGGAAGTTCGTTTTGGGACATTTTTTGTTTTGAAGCAAACGGTTTCACACACGATACAAATTCCGCAGAGGAATTTCGGCAAAGTTTTCTCTTGAAAAATGCGAGGATTTTCGGTATGATTATATAGAGTTGTTCGTACAAGTGATACGAGTGACGGAATGAGAAAATCACACAAACGGCGGGTTTGCCGTGAAAGGACGGGTATATATGGAACGCAACGAGACTGCCGCGCTGATCCGCGGGGGCGAAGCGGTATTCGGTTTGGAGCTTGGCTCTACGCGCATTAAGGCGGTGCTCATCGGGCCGCACGGCGAGGTATTGGCTTCCGGCAGCTATGACTGGGAAAACCGCTTGGAGCAAGGTGTGTGGACGTACCACATGGACGACGTTTGGCACGGCATTCAGGAGAGCTACAAGAACCTTGCGGCATCGGTAGAGGAGAAATACGGCGAGAAGATCACGCATTTGAAGGCGCTGGGGTTTTCCGCGATGATGCACGGCTATTTGGCGTTTGACCGCGAGGGCGAGCTGCTTGTGCCGTTCCGCACATGGCGCAATACCATGACGGAGGAGGCCGCTGCCGACCTTACGTCGCGCTTTGGCTTCAACATTCCGCAGCGCTGGAGCATTGCGCATCTGCATCAGGCGATTTTAAACAACGAGCCGCATGTGAAGGACATTGCGTTCATCACAACGCTTGCGGGCTATGTGCACTGGAAGCTGACGGGTGAGAAGGTGCTCGGCATCGGCGATGCCTCCGGCATGTTCCCCATTGACAGCGAGCACAACGTGTATGATTCCGGCATGATGGACACGTTTGATATTC
>OLRH01000821.1_pt1 | contig 16041 bp, 10 predicted proteins | sample 1672321 | NCBI WGS metagenome assembly OLRH01 (sample SAMEA3136671, study PRJEB25190) | human gut metagenome | reverse complement strand
AGCTCTTTTAAAAACAGTTTTCATCATGTCCGTATATTCCCCCGAAACTAAATTAGATTCATCAATACTGCTTTTTAGAATGTATATCTAATTAATTATACATAATCTGTCAAAAAAATACAAGGTTTTTACCGCTGAAATTTGAAAACAAGAGTACCCTATTCGTGAATACAGTATGATATTAAAGAACATATTACGCCTGAGCGTGCATAAAATTGAAAATTGAAAATGGAAAATGGAAAATTATGGTCGAGAAGACAATTCGCAAAAATGCAAAACATTGTCGCCCGACTGTTTTTGTATATTTTCGGTATATACGGAAGTTGTTGCAAAACTGTATGTGCGGATATTATCCGCCTGCAGATAACCACGCAAAGATTTGTACAAATTAAAATTATATAAATAAACATTCACTTTCATATAAAACAAAAATTGCATCAATGCCGTATCGGGCATCAATGCAATTTCTTTATCTGACTATCTTCTCGAATTGACTGCGGTGGCACACCGCCAACCGAAATTTTACATTTTCCATTTTCAATTTTCAATTAAAAACAAGACTGCCGTTCGGGCAACTTAACCCTCGCATTTTGCGGACTCTCTTCCCGAACGAAATCACATCTTATTCCACAGTAACCGACTTTGCAAGGTTCTTTGGCTTATCGGGATCAATACCTCTGTTGATTGATGTATAATAAGCAAGAATCTGGAGCGGAACAACCGCTGTAATCGGCATAAGAAGCTCGTCTGTATGCGGAATTTCGATAACATAATCCGCAACACCGTCCTTGAGTTCTCTTGCACAGGCGTCTGTACAAACAAGAATAACCTTTGCACCTCTTGACTTAACCTCAACAACATTGCTGATTGTCTTGGGGATAATACCTGTCTGAGTTGCAACGGCGATAACCGGAACATCCTCGTCAATAAGCGAAATTGTGCCGTGCTTTAACTCGCCTGCGGCATAGCTTTCTGAGTGAATGTACGAAACCTCTTTGAGCTTGAGCGAACCCTCCATTGAAAGGGCATAGTCAAGACCTCTGCCTATGTAAAGCAAGCTGTCGGTTGCAACAAGCTTTGTGGCAACGAACTTGCAGGTATCCTCGCAGTTGTCGATTACATACTGAACTGCCTCAGGCATTTTTGTAAGAGCCGAAACAAGTCGCTTGCACTCGGCTGTGCTGATTGTTTCCTTTGCAAGAGCAAGCTCAAAGGCAAAGAGATACATAACTGAAAGCTGTGTGATGTATGCCTTTGTTGACGGAACGGAAATTTCGGGACCTGCGAGTGTGTAGATGAGCATATCCGCCTCACGGGCAATTGAACTGCCCTTTGCGTTTACGATTGCAAGAGTTTTTGCACCCTTCTGCTTTGCAAGACGCATTGCGGCAAGGCTGTCGGCTGTTTCGCCCGACTGTGAAATGATGATTACAAGGTCGCCCTCGCCTACAATCGGATTTCTGTAACGGAACTCGGACGCAATGTCAACATTTACGGGAACTCTTGCGAGATCCTCAATAACATACTTGCCAACCATACCTGCATGCATGGCAGTACCGCAGGCAACGATTGTGATATTTTTGAAATTCTTGATTGTTTCCGTTGTGATGCCGCACTCCTCAAGAAACGGAAGTCCCTCTTTGATTCTCGGCATAATCGTTGTTCTGATAGCCTCGGGCTGTTCGTTGATTTCCTTAATCATAAAGTGCGGATAACCGCTCTTTTCGGCAGCCTCCATATCCCAGTCGGCTGTCTGAAGTTCCTTTTCAATCGGATCAAGGTGTTCGTCAACGAACGAAACACCGTCAGATGAAAGTGTTACGATTTCATCATGGTCAAGAAGATAATAATCCCTTGTGTACTGAAGAATTGCAGGAACATCGGACGCAATAAAGCACTCGCCTTCTGCAACGCCTACGATAAGAGGACTTTCACGGCGAACCGCAAAAACTCTGTCGGGGAAATCCTTGAACATAATTCCGAGTGCAAACGAACCCTTAAGCTCAGCCATTACACTGTCAATTGTTTCAAGAGGATTTCCGTTGTATTTATAGTCGAGGAGCTGAGCAACAACCTCTGTATCTGTGTCGCTTAAAAAAGTTCTTCCCTTTGAGATGAGGAAGTCTTTAAGCTCCATATAGTTTTCAATAATACCGTTGTGAACGATTGTAACCCTTGTACCGCTGTGTGGATGTGAGTTTACATCCGAAGGCTCGCCGTGGGTTGCCCAACGGGTGTGACCTATGCCGACATGACCTTTCGGAGTGCCGACCTCTGCAAGCTTATCCTTTAAGTCCTGAAGCTTACCCTTGGTCTTTACGGTCTTGATTTCCCCGTTATCAAAAACCGCAATACCTGCCGAGTCATAGCCTCTGTATTCAAGCTTTGTGAGAGCATTAACAAGCACCTCACTGCAATCCTTAGGTCCTACATAACCTACAATACCGCACATAAAATTTCTCCTTTTCGGTTAATCATTGACCTTGTGGCAAAAAGTAGGTACAAGTTCTGCCAAAAGTTCAACTGTCTTTTCACTGTCATTGTTTTCTGCGGTTTTTTTGAGAACCTTAAGCTTTGACAGCATATCTGTTTCGTCTATTTTAATTTGATTTCCTATGAAAATTTTCTTGTTCTGTGTTGACTTAAGACCTTCTTCGTCCATAAGAAGCTCCTCAAAAAGCTTTTCACCCGGACGAAGTCCCGTGAAAATAATCGGAACATCTTTGTACGGAACCTTACCGTACATTCTGATAAGGTTCTCGGCAAGGGTTGTAATCTTGACGGGAGCACCCATATCAAGAACAAAAATCTCACCGCCCTTTGCCATTGCACCTGCCTCAAGAACAAGCGAAACAGCCTCGGGAATAGTCATAAAATATCTGATAATATCGGGATGTGTTACAGTAACGGGAGCACCGTTTTCAATCTCACGGCGAAACAGCGGAATAACCGAGCCGTTTGAGCCGAGAACATTACCGAATCTTGTTGTTACAAATTCGGTATCGGTGCTGTGCTGCGCCTTGTACTGAATAATCATCTCGCACGCACGCTTTGTTGCGCCCATAACATTTGTCGGATTAACAGCCTTGTCGGTTGAAATCATAACAAACTTCTTTGCCTTGTACTTTTCTGCAAGGGTTGCAACATTGAATGTGCCGAAGATGTTGTTCTTTACAGCCTCCTCGGGAACGGTTTCCATAAGCGGAACATGCTTGTGAGCGGCAGCGTGGAATACGAGTTCGGGGCGATATGTCTTGAAGATAAGCTCCATTTTGTCGTAATCACGAACCGATGAAATAAGCGTTACAAGGTTAAGCTTTGTGCCGTATTCAAGCACAAGCTCCTGCTGAATGTCATATGCGTTGTTTTCGTAGATATCAACAATGATGATTTGTTTCGGATCATTCTTTGCAATCTGTCTTACAAGCTCACTGCCGATTGAACCGCCGCCGCCTGTAACAAGACAAACCTTTCCGTTGATAAGGTCATGAATCTCCTTTCGGTCAAACTCAATGGGTTTTCTGCCGAGAAGATCCTCAATCTTGATTTCCTTTGCCTGTGAAATAAGCTGTGTATGCCCGTCATCAAACAAAAGCTCACCGAGATAAGGGATAATCTTGATTTTGCACTCTGTTGCGGAACAGTAGTCAAGAATCTTCCTCTTCTCATCTTCCTCACATGACGGAACTGCAACAATAATATTGTCTATGCGGTATTCATCACATATTTTAACAATTTCGGGACAGGTTCCGACAACGGGGATTCCTTCGATTTTCTGATTCAGCTTTTTCAAATCATCATCGACAAAGCATACCGGAATGATGCTTTTTGAAGGATTATTAACATCACCCTGCTCTTTCGCATTGTGAATTTCACGAACAATCATTCTGCCGGCATTGCCTGCGCCCACAATAAGGGTGCGCTCTCCGCCCTCTGCCCTTCCTGCCTCGGTAAGGTCAAGAAAAGCCCTTCTGAAAACAAAACGGAATGCAAGAATTCCGACAAGGGCTATTGCGAAATGTACTATACAAAAAATCTTTCTCTGCGGAATCTGCAAAAACAACGAGATTACAAAGCCGAGCGTAAACCCCGAAAAGATGGCAATTCCGCACACAATATAGTCCTTTGCGTTAAAGTATCGCCACAATTTTGAATATGTTCCGCTTATATAAAGCGTAAACAGACACATGACAAGATCAATAACAATATAGCTCAACAAGCCTTTGCTTGAAGCAGCACCTATGTAGCCAACAAGCAAGAGAATATAATTTGCAAGAATACCGCTGACAACGATAATAAACACATCTGCGAGAGCCAGAAACATCTTACGCAAATTAATCTTCTTCATAACCCATACCTCTTCTGTTTAACTTTGTGTAAATTCCCGAGTAACATATAAATACAATTATGATTTATTATACAACAGTGCAAAAGGAATGTCAAACAAAGCAATTCCTAAATCAACTTAAAATCCGACAATCAAAGCACAAGGAACAGTAATAATCAGACTTGTTCGACACACATTTGTTGACAACCGCACAAAACGAGCCTAAAATAATACCATACTTAATATGAGCGGTGAATTGAATGAAAAAATTTTCGATAATCCTCGGAGCAATAATACTTGCGCTGTTTGTGACTCTCGTAATATGGGGCGTTTACTGTGACAACACAATTGCAATCACAAATTACTGTGTAAACAATACTAAGAACGACGCAAAGCTGAAATTTGTTGTCATCACGGATCTGCACAACAAGGAATACGGAGAAAAGAACGCAGACCTTGCAGAGCTTGTAAAGGAACAAAATCCCGATTTTATTGCAGTTTGCGGAGATATGGTCAACCGTGGCGATCCCGACACAACAAAGATGAAAGATGTGCTTGAAAAGCTTTCAAAAATTGCACCCACATACTGCTGTCTCGGCAACCATGAGCGTGACAATGCCGCCAAATTCGGAACAGATTTTAAAAGCGAAACAAATTCAACAGGCGCTGTATTGCTTGATAATGAATACATAAAATTCACCAAAAACGGCAAGAGTGTGCTTATCGGCGGAATGAGCGACTACCCTTATTATGAGTTCTACACTCCCGATGACGATGTTCCGTCAAGAACGCTGTGGGAAGAATTTGCCGAAAAAGCAAAGAACAATTTCACAATTCTTCTGCACCACCAGCCCGAATACATTGCCGAGGACGCAAAGAAAACCGACATAGACTTAATCGTCTGCGGTCACACCCACGGAGGACAGATTCAATTGCCGTTCATCGGCGGAGTAATCGCTCCGAATCAGGGACTTTTTCCGAAATATGACAAAGGCGAATTTGACCTTGACGGCACAAAAATGATTGTCTGCGCAGGTCTGAGCAACACCGTATTCATCCCCAGAATCAATAATCAAGTTGAAATAGGTGTTGTGACGGTTGTATAACATCGGTTCTCCCCTACAAGTATACATTTACTTTCATATAAAGCAAAAATTGCATCAATGCCGTATTCGGGCATCTGATGCAATTCTTTTATCCGAGTATCTTCTCGAATAGATTGCGGTGGCACACCGCCGACCGCAATTTTCAATTTTCAATTTAAAAAGCTCTCGCCTTAAAGCGACTGTCTTCACGAACCGAGAACGGTGGCTCGCCGTCAGTTCTTCTCGCTGTAATTCCTAAGTTCCGCAGGAGTTCTGCCGTATTCGGACTTGCAGAACAGGATAAATGAATTTACATTCGGAAAACCGTTTTCAATCGCCGCCTGTCTGACGGTGATTTTTTTGTTTCTCAAATCATCAATAGCGTGTTCAAGACGAACACGGCGAAGATACTTTGAAAATGTTTCCTCTGTTTTATCCTTAAAATATTTTGAAAAATGAGCAGGCGTCATGCCAACATAATTGGCGATTTCATTGAGCGTGATTTCGTGTTTGTAATTATCGTGCATATATCTGATAGCACTTTTGGCGCAGTCAAAATCATCAGCCTGAGAACCGTGAACATATTGTATATCGTTGTCAATGCAATCACGGATGAGATAGTACGCAACGCTGTACATCACCGCTCTTACCTTCATGCTGATAAGCTTGCTCTCGTACTCCTCATATCCGTGGAATATGTCCATTGCTTTTCTGATAAACTCAAGAGCTTCGCCCTCGGGTTGTTTGAAACTCGGCACAATATGCGGATCGTCAACATACGGTGCAATTGCCTTTGGAATGATATTGAGCATAACAGCCTGAGTATCCTCACCGATGTCCTCGTAGGAATGAACCTCCTGACTGTTAAGAACATAGACATCGCCCGCATTGAGAATAATTTCACAGTCAAGCTTGTTAAGCCTTACCTTACCTTTTTTTATATAGGAAATTTCATATGAACCATGCCACCTGAGTCCCGATTCAAAGGCAACTTTTCTGTCCGGATATCTTGTAACCCTGCCGCTGTAATACGGCTCGGGCGGTAACAACACCTTCTTGTACTTCATGGTTTCATCCTCAACTCAATTAAAATCAATCAATTGTTAATAACATAGTCAGCGCAAAAATAAATATATTTAAGATCCGCAATTACCGCAGAATGGGCTGTTTTTACTACAACTGTTCTGCGTTCTTTTTTGCTGATTTCCTCAACACAGCGTGCAACATTGCACTTTGAAGGCTCGTAGCCGTACTTTTCAAAAAATTCTTCCGCAGTCATAACAAGAGAGCCGTAGCCCTCAAACATATGCAAAAGAGAATAGTCAATCAGCTTGTATTCATCTTCAATAAGGCTGATTCCGATATCGCAGTTTGTGACTGAACCGATGTAATACGGTGCGTCATTGAGGAACAAGCCTGTCTTGAACGAACCGATTGAAACGGTAAGATCCGAGTTTACCGCCGTACTGCACACACCCGTGTCACCGTTAATTCCGCTGTTGATGTCTGCACTTATAACATAGGCATTTGTCATATTAATCTGCTCAACCGCTTCAAGCATTTCACCCTTTAATTCACCCGAAAAGCCTGTTCCGAGCAAACAGTCAACTACAATGTCAAATCCCGTGAAAGCCGCCGCCTGTGACATCGGCATCTCCTCGGCACCGAGCGACATTGCGGTTTTATAATAGTAAAGGCCGTCCTTTGAAAAGCCGTCGCTTGCTCTGAAAATTGTCGGTGTAAAGCCGTTTTTGCATAAAACACAGGCGAGCGCATAACCGTCGCCGCCGTTGTTGCCCTTACCGCAAACTATGGCAACCCTGCCCACAAACTTTGCCGAATTAAAAATCCCCTGTGCGGCTCTGTACATAAGCTCCGCCGAAGGAGTATGCTCCGCAATCGTCCTTGCGTCGCTTTTTCTCATATTTTCAACCGAAACGACCTGAACAAATTCCATCTTATATTCCTCCGCTTTCTGAAATTTCCATAGCCTTATCCGCCGTTTGCGGCATTGTAAGCCGTCATAACAGCACTTTCATCCATATTACAACCGAGCAAAAACAACGGTGTTTCCTTAAAGAACTCATCAAGCAATTCAAGCAGCTTTTCCATTCTGCTCCGCTCAACATCAATAACCGTTGCCTCAAGCAACTGTTTCATAACCTGTGACGGTAACACCCTGACTGCCGTGTTCTCTTCTGCTCTCTGAAGAATATACACAGCCTTAACAGGTGCTTTTGTATTTGTTCCTATGTCAGCTTTCCCCATCCACGGAGTTCCGTAAGCATAAAATTTTCCGTCACATTTTCGTATAACCGGCTTGTCATCGTTAATCATCGTCACCCTGTTGCCAAAATGCCTTCGCCACAGAGCCGTGTGGGTAGACTTGCCCGTTCCGCTGACTGCCGAAAAAACATAGCCCTCGCCGTCAAGCTCAAGACAGGACGAATGAAAAAAGAATCCGTCAAATCCGTCAAGTACGGCGTTGCAGAATTTTGAGAGTATCAGAACATCCTCCGCACCTTGTTCGCTGAGGTTGTCGGAAAGCCTGAGACGCTCACGGATTTCGTCATCCGAAACCGATATCGCAATGTCGGTCTTTCCTGATTCATTCGACTTAACGGCATAGTTTTCAAGCCGTTTCCTGCATATTTTAAATTTTGGATTAACTTCAACATTTAAATCAGCTATTCTGTATATCGGCATATCTGCTCCGCTAAATACTATAATGAAATATTGTAACACAAATTAATGTTTTTCGCTACGGCGAAATGAATAAATATTATTTTACCTTTTAGTGCAAGTTGTTCAGTCGCACAGCTTTAAAGGCAAATATTGCACAATACAAGCCGTGTTATTTTGTAACAATGCACATACAGCTTATTTTTTATTCATTTTAAAGCCTGTAAAAAAAGCATTATTTTACGACTTTTTTAATTTTGTTTACTTTACCTGTCCGACTGCTTTTTTGCATACTCTTCAAGGTATGCTCTTTCATAAATTCAAATATCCTGTGCGTAACCGTTCCTATAAGAATCGGAATGAATATTCCTGCGGCAAGGTAGATTATGCAGTAAAAATTTAAGCCGTTCGGACGATAAATGTACCAGATTGTTGACTTGAGTTTTAAAATATCAAAATCTTTGAACAGCGGTGTAATTACGCTCAATCCCCAAAATGCCCATTTTACAATCATAAAGGCAAAAATGTGGTGAATCATAATGCTGTAGGTATTGTCCGAAATCATCCTGACAAGCTTTTTGTTCTTGATAATCGGAGTAATCAGCTTTGCAACCCTCAGCCAGAACGCAATGCCCGTGATTGCGGTTATATAAGGAATGACGCAGCCGTTGTCAAACTTCACGCACTTTGACGGAGTGTATTCAAGATTTTCACAGAATGTGAGGAGAAGAAGCTGAACTCCGAGAACGATTGCAAAATATGCAACGCTGTTGAGATTATCGTGTTTTTCAAGCTTTTCATGATAAAATCTGCCAAACTCAAAACACGGCAGAAAAAACATTGACCTGAACAACAACAGCAACGCACCCTTTGGGGCAGGATTCCAAATGCAGTATTGCACACCGAAAATTCCGATTGCAAGATACACGGCAAGAATGACATACTCGTTGCCCCTGTGAACCTTTTTGAGCAATTTGCGGAACAGTATGTTAAAAACATAAACACAGAACAGCGGATATACAAACCACGAACCGAGGTTGTAGGCAAAACTTTCGCCGTCAATAAACGGCATAACAAAAAGGTTGTACAGATCAAATTTGCCCTGAGCAATCGTATAGCCGACCTGAGTAAGTGCGAATGCGATTATTCCGTAAACAATGTTCCATAGATACGCTGGAATCAACAAGCGTTTTGTCCGTCCCCATATATATTTGAAAATATGTTCCTCGTGTTTTTCCTTGTAAAAATAGCCCGAAATGAAAACGAACAAGGCGAGATTGTACGAATACTTCGGAAACCAATCATACATCAGCGACACACCGCCGTTGTAGCAATGCCCCGAAACTATGATAATAATGCCGATTGCCGACAAAATTTTAAAAGTAAAATTAATGTTTCCGTCATCGCCGAGCCTTTTGTTTTCAGCTGTGACACTGTTTTGTTTAAGTGCAGATTTACTGCGTGTTTTGTTCTTTCCCATAATTTCCTCTCATCTGTATTTGTCGCAATTTAAAAATTCCGCAAATTCACACGGTAATTGTATCACAAAAGCAATCCGCAATCAATATATCAAATTCACCGTGCAAAACACATATAAATCATTATTTTGCACAATCTCACTTTTGTTTCAACAGGCATTTAAATCTTTTAGTCACATCTGTTCCGCCATACAATTGTGTACATACCCTTAAAAAACTAAGATTAAAATGTAAATAAATTCAGTCAAAAAAGCCGGGCAAAGCATAAAATAAAAAAATATACAAAAAACTATTGACACAACCTTTACATAATGCTATAATAATAAAGCTGTAAAAAACAGCAGAGTTGTATATCGCGGGATAGAGCAGCTCGGTAGCTCGTCGGGCTCATAACCCGAAGGTCGTCGGTTCAAATCCGGCTCCCGCAACCACTAAGAAACGGCTTAACCACTAAGGTTTTGCCGTTTTTCTTTTTATGTTCAATATTTGTTTTCTTACATATTTCCCCCAAATTTCCCTCGGATGACCTGATTTTTCGTGATATTATACTGATTTACAATTTGAATATGATATGAAAATAGCCTGAGTATCCAAGACAAAATTACTCAGGCTGTTTTATTATTTTTTATTTCTCTTTTTTACTTTTTATTATTATAGTTCACGCTCATATGTGCCAACAATTGATCCGTTAGAATATGAGTCATTTCGTATCCATGCATTTTTGTAAAAATCCGATGATGTGTGAGAAGTATAATTTGTTGATAAAGCTTTTGCAGCATTTGCTGAATCTGTTGGAGATAAATGTGCAGGATAACCATTATTCCATTTACCAAACAAATTCCAATTCGTAGGACACTCAAAAACGGCTGTTGTTAATCCCGACTGATAAAATGCGTAAGCTCCGATATAATCAACATAAGTTGGGAAGTAAATATCTGTTAATGCAGAACAACCATAAAAAGCATAGCCTGCTATTTCCTGCAATTCACTGTCAGTGCTGATGTTTACATTTTTTAAAGTGTTGCAACCATAAAAGGCACGGGTGCCGATACTAAGAATACTATTTGGAATATTAACAGTTTTCAAAGTTATAATATTCTCAAATGCATTACTATATATCTTGGTAACAAATTTACCGTTAAATTTTGATGGTATTGTGATTTCTGTTGGATTATCAACCAAACATCCTGTTACGGCATAAGTTCCGTCAGAAAGAAGAGTGAATTCAAGTGTATCACTTTCATTTAAAATAACATCATCACTTTTTCCAATAACCGATTTTGTTCCGTCAGTATAAGTTATAACAATTTCTCCATTGATAATTGCCATATCGGCAATACCTCTGCCATCTTTACCATCAACACCATCTTTGCCGTCAGCACCTTTATCTCCTTTTTCACCTTTTTCTCCTGTGTCACCCTTTTCGCCTTTGACATTACCGAGGTTTAACACTGTGTTATCGGTGAGAAGAATACTCAATTCACCATCAGCTGACAAAGTAACAGTCTTAATACCAATTCCGTCTTTTCCGTCAGCACCTTTTGCACCAACGACAACACCGAGATTTGCAGTTTCTCCGCTTGTATAAGTCAATAGCAACTCACCGTTTGAATTGATTTCTGACTTAGAAATACCTATGCCGTCAGCACCCTTAATGTTACCGAGGTTAAGTACAGTACCGTTGGATAATTCAACGCTCAAAGCACCTTCAGCAGAAATCGTTACATTGACAATGCCTGTGCCGTCTTTACCGTCAGCGCCGTTTATACCATCCTTACCATCTGCACCATTTGTACCGTTAATGCCGTCTGCTCCTACAACTTTTCCGAGATTAGTAGATTGACCATTTGTATATGTAAGTACAAATTCTCCGTCAGCATTGATTTCTGATTTTGAAATACCAATACCGTCTTTGCCCTTGATACTTCCGAGATTTAGTGTTGTTCCGTTTGTAAGTTCAACATTCAAAACACCATCATCAGTAATTGTTACATTGGCAATTCCGATACCGTCTTTACCGTCAACACCGTTAGCACCATCTTTACCATCTTCTCCATCTTTACCGTCAGCGCCATTTGCACCATCTTTGCCATCAGTTCCGTTAATACCGTCCTTGCCGTCTTTTCCGACAATACAGCCGAGGTTAATACTTGATGAATCGGAGAAAGCAAGTTCCAATTCACCGTCTGAATTTATAACTACATTAGAAATGCCAATGCCGTCTTTTCCATCTTTGCCGTCTGCACCATTTTGACCGTCTTTTCCGTCCTTACCATCAACTCCGTCTTTACCGTTGACACCGTCTTTACCGTTAGCACCAACTATAACACCAAGATTAGAAGAAGTTCCATCAGAATAAGTTATTACTAATTCTCCGTCAGAATTGATTTCTGATTTTGTAACACCGATACCATCCTTACCGTTAGTACCATCTTTACCATTCTTACCATCAGTACCGTTTTGACCGTCTTTTCCGTCCTGACCGTTAATTCCTACAACTGTACCAAGATTTGTAGATGTTCCGTCTGAATACTTAATAACAAGTTCACCGACAGAATTTATTGTTGTTTCAGTAATTCCGATACCATCTTTACCATCTTTACCATCTGTGCCATTTGTTCCGTTAGTACCGTCTTTGCCATTAGCACCAACTACAACGCCAAGATTAGAAGAAGTTCCATCAGAATAAGTTATTACTAATTCTCCGTCAGAATTGATTTCTGATTTTGTAACACCGATACCATCCTTACCGTTAGTACCATCTTTACCATTCTTACCATCAGTACCGTTTTGACCGTCTTTTCCGTCCTGACCGTTAATTCCTACAACTGTACCAAGATTTGTAGATGTTCCGTCTGAATACTTAATAACAAGTTCACCGACAGAATTTACTGTTGTTTCAGTAATTCCGATGCCATCCTTTCCGTCTGCGCCATTTGTTCCGTTAGTACCGTCTTTGCCATCAGCACCGTTTTTACCGTCAACACCGTTTGTACCATCCTTGCCGTCCGCACCCTTAATATTGCCGAGATTTAATTGTGTACCGCTTGTTAGAGTAATTTCGAGTTCATTATCTGAATTGATTATTATATTCTGAATACCAACTCCGTCCTGACCGTCAGCACCGTTGACACCATCTTTGCCGTCTTTTCCGTTAAGACCATTTTTACCGTTAGCGCCGTCCTTACCATCTATTCCATTTTTACCGTCTTTACCATCAGCACCATTGATACCGTTTTTGCCATCAGCACCAACTACAACACCAAGGTTAGAAACAGTATTATCTGAATAGGTTAAAACAAGTTCGCCCTTTGAATTGATTTCCGATTTTACAACACTTATACCGTCTTTACCATCAATACCGTTTGTGCCATCTTTACCGTCCTTGCCATCTGTGCCGTTAGTTCCGTTGACGCCATCTTTTCCATCCTTGCCGTCAAGTCCGTTTGCACCTATTACATTTCCAAGATTAGAACGCTGTCCGTTCGAATAGGAAAGTACAAGCTCACCGCTTGAATTGATTTCAGCATTAGTTACACTGACGCCGTCTTTACCATCAGTACCGTTAATGCCGTCAACTCCATCTTTACCATCAGCGCCATTGATACCGTCTTTGCCATCAGCACCTACTATAATGCCAAGATTAGCAACTGCATTGTCTGAATAAGTTAAGACTAATTCGCCCTTTGAGTTGATTTCGGACTTTATAACGCTAATACCATCTGTACCGTTTTTACCATCAATACCGTTAGTACCATCCTTACCATCTTTTCCATCTTTGCCATCAACACCGTTAATGCCGTCTTTTCCGTCCTTACCATCAACACCGTTAGTGCCATCTATGCCATTCTTACCGTCTGCTCCGTTAAGTCCGTCTTTACCATCAGCACCGACAACTACACCAAGGTTTGAACGCTGTCCGTTTGAGTATGTAAGAACCAACTCACCGTTTGAATTGATTTCAGAATTTGTAACACTGATGCCGTCAGTACCGTTCATCCCGACAACCTTGTCAAGATTAACAGTTTTTCCGTCTGAAAAGTTTAGTACAAGCTGACCGTCAGAATTGATACTTGCATTTGTAATGCCAACACCGTCAATACCATTTGTACCGTTCTTTCCGTCTACACCGTCTTTACCGTTAGTACCGTTAATGCCGTCAGCACCATTTAAACCGTTTGCTCCGTCTTTACCGTCAACACCATTTTTACCGTTAGTTCCGTTTTTGCCATCTTTGCCATTAGAACCATTGACGCCATCCTTACCGTTAATGCCGTTAATTCCGTTTGTACCGTCCTTGCCATTAGCGCCATTCTTGCCGTCAGCACCTATAGCTTTGCCGAGATTTAAGACAGAATTGTCGGACAAGGTTATAAGCAATTCACCATCCGACGAAAAAGAAGCGGTCTTTATGCTTGCACCATCCTGCTTTGATGAAGCTTCAAGTGCAGATGTCCATTCTTTTTCAGTGCCTGAATAGCCATTATCTACCGCAATATCATAGGCAGATTTGCCTGAAAGAGAATCAAGCCATTCCTGCACAGTTCCCTCATAGCCGTATTTTACAGCCAATTCATATGCAGAAAGTCCGTTTTCTACTTTTGAATCACCCTTAAACACAACAAAACCTATTGTGCCAAGCAAAAGTAAAATAATCAGAATAACACTTAGTATCTGAAAAAATTTGCTGTTCTTATTCTTTACTTTTTGATATTCATTTGTTTGCTGTTCTGTTTGTTGCCGTAACATATTCATACCTCCGTGTCAATATAGTATATTAGTTTCATTATATTACTCGTTTCGTAAACTGTCAACGCATTTCGTGTTATTATCTAAAAATTTTTGTCAATACCATATAAGATATATACGAGGTGATTTAATGAATTTTGGTGATAGATTAAGGATTTTAATTGACGAACGAGGCATTACACAAAAAGAATTAGCTTCACAATTAAATATAGCTCCCTCAACAGTAAGCAGTTATGTTCAGAATACCCGTGAACCCGATTTTACTACATTAAAATCTCTTTCAATTTATTTTAGTGTTTCAATAGATTATCTTTTGGGGTGTCGAACCAACAAAGCCTCTTCTCGTCAGGAGGATGAACTATTAAGAGTATTTCGCAGTCTTACAGCAGAGCAAAAAGAAGTGTGTATTGAACAATGCAAAGTGTTTGTAAGGCTTAATCAAAAAGCAAGAGCAAAATCATCGTAATCGATTTTGAACAAAATAATTTGTAAAAATAAAACTGCCCTTGACTAAATTATAATCAAGGGCAGATACTTTGTCCTGTGACCCGACCCCCAAAAGTTAGATTTTTTAGGTCTAACTTTTGGGGGTCGGGTCAGTCATATCGGTGCTGTTTTTTGTTTTTATTATAAAGTTTTTGGCTGAATAATCAAAGCTTAATGTTATTCATCTCGTCACCGAGGACATCGGCTATTTCTTTCAGGTGGCCTGTGCGTTTGCCTTTTAGTTTATAGAACTGCAAAAGTCCGTAGCCCGGGTACTCGTTGCCCTCAACCATAACGGGACCGTTCTTTGAAAAGGCGATATCCCAACCGATATATCTCACCTGCGGAATCTTTTCCGCTGCCTCAACAACCATGTCAAGAGCCTCTCGAACGCCTGCAATCTTAACCTCGGAGAACTTTTTGCCTGTCATCGGGTGTTTGTCATAAACATTGCCGTAGTCGTCAATTACATTACTGTCGATTCTGCCGTCTGCATCAAGGCTGAGGTAGAGGTCATTTGTACAGCCGATAACATTTGACTCGTCCTGATTGATACGGAGAGCGTTATTTATTATATGTGCCTTGCCGTCCTTATAGAGCGTAACAACTCGCCATGAATTTACAACGCACGGATTAATTTCGTTGAGGTCATCGCTCTGAACGATTGCCTCCTCAACAAGAAGCTGACCGTTTGCCTTGAGTTCATCATAAAGCTTGTTGCTGTCCTTTACATCGGCAACGGTGATTTTTGAAATGCCGTGACCGCCCTCGCCTGTCGGATATTTTGCAAAAACGGTTTCTCTGCCGTCAAGGAACTTCCTGAAATCTTCCTTACTGCCTGTGCGAAGGTTGATGAAATCTCTTTTGAGATACTTTTTGAAAAGCTCGTCAAAAACAAGCTTGTCACGAAGAAGAACGATATATTCCTCATCGTTGAGATATTCAAGAATTTTGTAGAAAGTTTTTGCAGTTACAAAGGTTTTTTTCTCTTTAGCCGAAAGATTGATAAAATCGCAACGGAAATAGTCCGTGTAGCCTGTGCCTCTGATGAGAAAGTTGCGGATTATGTCGAACTTGATATAAGCCTTTGACTTACCGCTGTTCTTAGCGATAATGTCAATGTGCTTATCCATTCTGCTGTGGTTAATATCTCTGAATTTATTCAAAAGCCATTTGTGTACCGAAACTGCCATCTTACTTCTCCTTTACAACCTTACCGTCTTTTACATAAAAT
>OLRH01000817.1_pt1 | contig 16109 bp, 13 predicted proteins | sample 1672321 | NCBI WGS metagenome assembly OLRH01 (sample SAMEA3136671, study PRJEB25190) | human gut metagenome | reverse complement strand
CGCTGATTTTCGCTGTCATTACCGGCCCGGTCAGCTATGAGCTTTTTCAAGAAAATACAATAACTATCGTCATATCTCATGATAATGAATGGAATGATTATGTAGATCAGATAATTAAATTATGAGAAATCTAAAGACGAATTATAAGGATTATCAAATAAAATCATAAATAGTGTATTGCCCACTCTAAACAGCTACCAAAGAATCTATATGTAAAATAGAAAAGATCCGATTGGCAATGACATAGTATCATTTCAAATTGGATCTTTTAATATGGGCTCTATTTGACGCTTACCTCTTCGTGGATTTAGTGGCTCTGAGTAATGGATTGGGTGGCTCTAAATAATGGAATGGGTGGTTCTCAGTGCTGGACGGTATGGCTCTTAATGCGTGGAATACTCACAATATAAATAAAATTAAAGCAATCGTACAACACAATTAGATACATAATCACAAAATCTAATTATATTGCAATATACATCCACTCCAATTTGAAGTATCTGGCATAAAAATACGACCTCCTTGTGCTCTATTATTTCACAAAGAGATCAATCTTTTAATATGGGGCCTTTATGGCGCTTACGTTTATTTGTACCACCTTTAAATTTAACGCTTACTAATTTATTGTACCAAAAAATTCCGTAGACAAACCCGAGTCTATAACCCTAAAGCTTGTACAATACGGAATACTTTTTATTTATTTTTTTATTTTGAAATTTAAATCTCTTTTACTTCATAACAATCTCAACTTGATACAATTAAAAACCAAGAACCTGCGAATACAGCAGGACTTTCAAGATCTTCCAATTCATCAAGTTCAGTTAAATCATCGGAATATGAATCTAAAATTTTTGATTCTTTTTTAAAATCTTCCATCTTAATCTCTCCTTATATATAAATTAACCTTTAAACCTTTTAATGTAAACCTGGTAGCTTTTTTGATATTAACTAAATTATTTGAACTCGATTTTATGTATATTATGTATTCATTTTGAATCCATTACTTGTATATACGATAGAAAATCAATTTGGTAAATAAAGTACAGAGTATTAGACTTCCAATTAAATATAAAACTAATACTTCAATTTGAATTGTTCGAAAAATTAACAATACAATCACATCCAATATTGTTATAAAAACTAATAATTTTACTGTATACATCCTACGAATTCTTTTATACGACATGCCAATGGTATGCAGCAGATCATACTCATTCTTATGTGAGTAGAAATGTTGATACAACTGCATATATACGATCACAATCGAAGTGATCATCAATACAAATTGATAGAACTGAACTATTTTTTGACACATATTCATGATTTCACCAAGACTCTTTGCGTCCGTTTTATTATCAACTACATAGAAATCATCTCTTCTAGACAATTGGATATGATCAAGCTTCTTTTTTAGTAATGCTGATTGTTTAGTATTTACCCACAAATCGCCCGTAATAAATGTATCTGGATATGCATTTAACCATTCCATTACTTTTGATTCAGGAATATACAAAACTTTATTATCCCCACTATTTATATGTTCTTCTACAGATAGATCGAGTACATCAATTAATTCTCCACCTTGTTTATACAGATGCAATCTTACACTATCTTCATATGAATTACTTAAGGCAAAATCATTATATTCATTTGTGATTTTGGTTTCTATTTGTTCATTATTAATATTTGCATCACATTGAATATTATAGTTAAATTCATGCTCATATGACTTAAGAATTTCTTTTGATTCCTCAATAAATTCAGGAATCAATGTATGATCAAATATATTAAATGTGGCACTCACATCATGTTCATACTGTACTTCTTGTTGATTTGTTTGAATCCAAGATGTTAATGACTGCATGGATACACATATAAACATGGAACTCATCGCAACAATCAGTGCAATAAACAGACCATTTCCATTTCTCATTGTTTCAACAATAGATAGATTAGAAATATTTAATTTTCTAAAGAAATAATGTTTAGATCGTACTAAACTCAATCCAAATGCAAATATATATTGTACAAATAAAATCAATAATAAAATACATAGATGATATTTTGATATATGTAAACTAAATGGAAGATTCATTTGAATCCATTTTAAAAACAAACCCCACAATAATAATGTAAATCCGATTCCCATACACTCAATCAGTGCAAAAAGCAAGGCATATTCCTTAATCATATACAAACGAATTTTCTTTTTATTCATTCCCAATATGTAGAGTTGATTATAAAAAGCTTTCTTTTTCTTTAAGTGCACAGATAGAACGCTATATACAAACAAGAAACAACATACACTCATAAACAGGATCAGAAACTTAAAAATATTTTCATATTCAACATTCAAATGATATTTGGCAACCACCATATCTGAATTCAATTCATAATCCTGTACGGGTAGTGTTGCGATTGCCGATTTATCTTTTAAATTCGCATAGACATACATCGCATTCTTTTTTGAATTCGTGGCTGTATAAAAACTATAATTGACGAGCTGATTATTTAGATTTTCATATACACCACTAATCGTATATTCTTTAGACTTCTGATCCGAATATAATTTTATCGTATCCTGCACCTTATATTTATTCTGATACTTTTTATGAATCAACACCTCATTAGATTTAGGATACTTTCCTTCTATCAAACGTATTGGATAGACACTAAAATTTGTGGTTGAAACCAAAGAATCAAAAGTACCTTTATACGCATAGGGCATTGGTGTTTCATAACTTAAACTATCGAGGTATGTATCTGTATATTCTTTATTTTGTGTATACGCAAAAGTTGTATATTTCACATCATAATCCCCATAAAAACTTTTGGCTGCATTGATTCGATATAAATCATAAGAGTCTTTTACTACAAAGAGAGAAGTTAAAAGAAATGTGCACAAAAACAGAATGCTCACTAACAGTACATAACTTTTCTTATTGCGACTTCTATATTTTTTGACTATATTCATACAATTTTCCCTTGTTCTAAACGAATCATTCGGTCTGCATAATTTGCGATTTTTAAATCGTGCGTAACCAATACAATTGTTTTCCCCTCTTTATTCAACGCTTTTAAAATGTCCATCACATTTTCAGCATTCTCACCATCTAAATTTCCCGTTGGCTCATCGGCCAGTATGATATCTGTATGTGCAAGAATCGCTCTAGCAATCGCAACGCGCTGTTGTTGACCTCCAGACAATTCATTCGCAAAACGATCTTTTTTATGCTCTAACCCTAACACTTTCAATACTTGATTCAATTCTTTTGCATCCACTTTTTTCCCTTTAATTTGACTTGCCAAACACACATTTTCTTTCACTGTCAAAAAAGAAATCAGATTAAAAAATTGATATACATAACTAATGTATCGACTTCTTAATGTACAACACTCTACATCCGATAAAGAAGACATCTCTTTATTTCGAACTACACAACTTCCCATATAATCCGTATCTAAACCTCCAATAATATTGAGCATAGTAGTTTTTCCACTTCCGCTTGCTCCAATAATCGCAACAAATTCCCCTTTTCTTATGTGCATAGAAACCGTATCGAGTGCCACACAATCTTTATACACTTTCTTTAGATTCTGTATTTTAATCACAATTCATCCACTCCTTTTCTTTATTAATACACACAAGGAAAAGAAGCGTTAAAAAAATCGAATAACCGTCAATTGATTTCGATTATTCGATAAATAAAATGATTTTCATATCCTTTGAATCCATGATTTTTGTTCCATGATACTTATTCAAAATGATATTCAGTATGGATTTATTTGAAGGTGTCATATTCTTTATGTCCAAAGGATATTGAACATGTAAAATTAGCTCTTTCTCCTTTAGATTCATATGAAACATGAAAGTCTCATTTTCTTTAACTAAGCTACTATCCAATACGCATGTAAGTAGTGTTGTTAAGTCTTGTGGATTCATAGAATCTATTCTTTTAGGGACATGTATTTGTATGTCATAATTTAAATTGTGTTCTTGAATAAAGTTTTGTAGGATCACATCCACATATGGATTTATGCATATAGAATTGGGATACAACTTTCCATATTTTACTAACTCTTGATTGATTTGTTCTTCAATTGCCTCATATTCTTTCTTTTGCGACAGAACCTTTATATCGTCCAAAGAATTTCGCATATCATGTATCAACTCCTTGATTCCCGTCTGTTCATGAATCATTTGTTCTGTATAATGACTGGATAGTTCAATGAAATTTCGATACATCTCAATCTCTAATTTTGAGCGTATTCTAGAAAAAACAATGATAGCTACACTTAATAACACAAGAACAGATATGGTAAACATAAACACATAGATTTGGCTGTTCTTTATAAAATACATATATGTAAATTCTGTTTTAGAAAACAAGTCTGTCATCAACAACATATAAAGATAGCTAAATATAAATAGAATTATAGAAACACTGTATTGCATATTCTCACTAAATTCTAAACTTTCATATTTAAAGATTTGATAAAAGATTGCACATCCACCGATTGTGAGTATTGTTGAAAATGCATAATATTCTATAGTTAAAGAACGGAATAGAAGGATATTCATTGTTTGAAATAAGACAACAATCAAATTTGAAATAACAGATTCTAATATATGATATTCTTTTGTAGAAATATTTAAACATAGAACAGGAATCAACAATTGTAGAAATACAGATAGCCAGTTTATATGTATATATTCACTGGTCAAAAATACACATAAACCATTTAATAAGAATGAAAGAATGCATTTTGGATATAGTGAATTCTTCGTTATTTTTAAATAGAAACATTGTTCGCAAACATAATACATACTGTTCATTAGAATATTCATATGCTTGTCCTCATCTTAATATAGTGTTTTTTTACCTTTTTCCATCTTCGAACACTCACAGAAATAATCGTACCATTTAACATAATGATTTTATGATTCTTTACATCCAAATAATCGACTTTAGAAAAGTTAATAAGTACATTATTATTTACGCGGATAAAAGAATCCGATAACTGAGTCTCTATCTCTTTTAATGTTTCATTCACTAAAGATAATTTCGTTCCATCTTTCAATAAGACGAAGACGCCATTTTCAATTTGAAAATACAGAATATCATCCCTATACACATACCTTGTTTCGTACGGTAAATTCAGTGCAATCTTCTCCAATTGATGAATACGTTGCTCTACCTGATTTACCTTTTCAACTAAAGCATCTTCTATTCTATCTTTTATTATAAATCCTAAGACATTTGTATCAAATGTATCAGCCATAGCTTCACTATGACTACTTACATATACGATAAAGCGTTGTTTATCTGGATGTTTTTTTATAAATTCAATGCCATTTTGATTTCTTAGTTCAATATCTAATAATAATAAATCAAAATAGAAATTGGATTCCATATATTCTTCAACTGTGCAAAAGAAACAAAGTCTATGATTTAAATCTAATAGATTTCGCATTCTTTTTTGTTGAATCAAACTATCTTCTAATACTGCAATTCTCATAGGTCAATTATAATGGGTAATGCATTAAATGACAAAATTTAATCTTTAAGATGAATAATCTTTTTATTCTAAAAGAATGAATATAACGATGTATTATCATGAATATCCATCAAATTCCTAACAAGAATGATTTAATTATTGTCGAAAATGAAAAAATGCTTGAACTAAGGAAAACACTACTTTCGATAGAACAGCAAGATAAAATCATCCTCACCGCAAGCAATGAAGGTTCTTAACTGACAACATTGTGCAGAAATCGTACATTATTTGGATTCCTGTCTTTCTGTTGGAACAGTGAACTCTACAATCAAGCACTACATTTAGCACATTAGCGATTGTTTTCTGTATCTCTACATGGAAGTATAGTCAATCTCCCATTTTAACATTTATTTAATTTACTCTTATTCCACTGTTCATGACTTTGATCTGATTCATTTGGATATATTCAATCGTTTCATTTTGATTTTTATACTGTTTCTCAAATTCATGAATATACTTGTTCTTATCAATTTTGTTTGTATTTAGATCATGCAGGAAGTAATAAAGCTTTCAGCTTTTCTTACACAAACACCAATAGGGATGAACTTCATGTATTTGAAGCAGCTATTGATCTTTAGCCGGTGCAAATAATCAAGCAAATGGTGATATTCCTATATCTTTAAAATCATTTTTAAACAGAAATCCAAACATTAAAACAATTGTATTTCATCTAGACAATGATGAAGTTGGCACGAGTGCTACTACTTATATGATGAATCGTTTAAAGAATAAATATCATTGCATAGATCAACATCCAACAAAATACAAAGATGTAAATGAAGAATTACAAGAAATGAAAAAAGTTTGATTTTAAAGTCTTGTTTGGCTATAATAAAGGTGTAAAAAGGCTTTTAAAAGCTAGGGCTGGTCGAAAGACCCGGGTCCACACAAAGGCGGGTAAGACACCCGCCATTTCTTTTGGATAGTTGAGGGTGCGTAATGGAATTAAGTGTTTTCGTCGATGAATCTGGAGATTTTGGGGAATATGATTATCATGCTCCTTACTATATTATTTCCTTAGTTTTTCACAACCAAAGTAATGATATTCAATTTGATTTATCACATTTTAATGATGAATTAGCTTATTTAAACTTATCTAATCACTGTGTCCATGCAGGTCCAATTATTCGTTCAGAAGAAGAATATAAAGGAATGTCACTAGACGAAAGAAGAAAGATATTAAAAAAATTAATGGCATTTATCAGACATATTGATATTTCATACAAAACAATATATATCGAAAAGAAGCATATTAAGGATTCTATCGAAGCCACGGGTAAATTAAGCAAACAATTATCCTCGCTAATTCGAGAAAATATGGATTTATTTTGTAGTTTCAATGTTGTGAAAATATATTATGATAATGGGCAAGTGGAAGTAACCCGTGTTCTCTCTTCTGTTTTTAATGCTTTATTAGAAAACGTAGAATTTAGAAAAGTAATTCCATCACAATATCGATTGTTTCAAGTAGCTGATTTAATTTGTACATTAAAGCTAACTGAATTAAAATTAGAAAATCATACTCTTTCAAAATCAGAAAAAGCTTTTTTTGAAGATGAAAGAACTTTGAAAAAGAATTATTTAAAACCCATAAAAAAGAAAGAATTATAATTATGACGAGCAGCAGCTCGTTTTTTTATATATTAAAATAGTTGAAAAAAAAGGACCCGAACAACAAATAAATGTTGTCCGAGCCTAGTCTCAGCTATAAGTCGTTTTGGGGTATATGTATCCCTTAAATTCTCGAAAAGCAAATTCACCTGAGTATTCCGCTATCTGAAGTCCATGCAATATGCTACAGAAGTCCACATAATCCGTTAAAGAAGTCCATCTTTTTTAAATCTTAATACGTAATACAAGTCCACTAAAAAACACGGTCAAATTAAATCAACCGTGTTTTTTGGTTATTTCTTATCTTTTAATTTAGAGTATGTTTCTCTTAATGATTTTCCATGTAATGTAATCAAATAAGATGAATTAATTATCCTATCTAATATCGCATCCGCTATAGGTCCTCCATTTAATAATTGATGCCAACCATCAAATGAATATTGACTACAGAATATTGTTGATTTCTTATTACACCTTATTTCCATCAATTCAAGTAGGTCACTTCTTTCTGATTCACTTGTCGATTTTAATAAGAATTCATCTAGTATCATTAAATCATACTTTCCTAGTTTTTTTAGATATTCATTATATTTTCCTTGAATCCTCATTTCTTCAAATTTTGAGAATAGTTCTGGTAATCGAATATATAAAACTGTTTTTCTAGCTCTACAGGCATGGATCCCCAAAGCGTTTGATAACCATATTTTACCGCAACCGGATGCTCCTACAAAAATTACATTTAAACCGTTGTTTATATAATTGTTTGTAGACAATTCCTCCATTTGCGAGCGATCGAGTTTTCTGTCTGGATTATAATTAATTGATTCCATACTTGCTGTAGAATCATAAAAATGTGCATTCTTGATAAATCTTTCTATTGTATGATTTACTCGACTATCATATTCCATATCAATTAATTCGCTGAACCGTTCATCGAATGATAATTGATTGTATTCTGGGTTTGCACTTTGTAATTCATATTGTTCTGCAATAACTGGTAATCTCATTTTCTTCAGTTTTTCTATCAATTCACTCTTATCCATTGTTCCTGCCTCCGTAATAGTCTTTTCCTCGCACAAAGGCATGCATATCACATTCACTTTGTACATTATCATTTTTATCTTTCAAATCTTGATTTGACTGTAATATCATCTTAATATTTTTATAGCCAGGCTGACTGATGTGATCCAACGCCAATTGACACGCATTTTCCAGTCTGGTTTTTCCATATTTATCTGATAGTTTCAACAATGACATACAACCTTTATAAGCTTGTTCTTCAACTTTATAACGATCAAATAGTTTGGAAACTAAAATCGAAGTATTGTCTCCAATAGAAGCAGCCCACTTCATAAAACGGTCTTTGTTCCATTGAAATTTTTGGTGATTCTCCGGCATATGACTTTCATTTGTTGAGTATTGATTGATACGACCATATAATCGATCATGGGTACAAATTTGATTCATTTTATAATATACAGTTACAGTTCTTTTTGTGACTTTTACATCTACATAATTTCCAACGTATTCGTATGGCACAGAATAATTCATTTTTTCTATCGAAATATGATAATTTAATTGAACTTTAGCTCGTTTCCATACACTCAACTCAAATGGCTGTTCAGGTAGAGCTTTCATAAACGGAAGTTCTTCGTCTAAATATACGCTTTTTCTAGAACCATCCTTTTTCTGAAAAGGTCTGTTATTGAAATTGTCCAATTCTTTGATAATTGCTTTGTTTAGGTCCTCAAACGAAAAGAATTTCCTGTTTCTAAGTTTACCGACAATGGCTACTGTACAATCTCCAACCGCGCCTTCAACAGCTGCCTTATCTTTAGGCTTACGCACTCTTGTTGGAATAATAGTTGTATCATAATAGTCTGCCATTTCCTGATATGATTTGTTTAATATTGGATCCTCATATTTCTTGTTTTGGATAATTCCTACTTTTAGATTGTCTGGAATCAGAAGTCTTGTAACTCCGCCAAAATAACGGTAAGCCTGGATATGGCAATCGACCCAATCATTGATTTTCATGCTTGGACATGCTTGAACATAACTGTACATACTAAATGGTAATGTTGCCTCGAATAAATATGCAGGGATTGCTTCTCCTGTGTAACGATCATACACATACATACGGGTGCCATTCCAATCAACCATCATTTTATCACCCGGTTTATGATTGATATGCATCGTAAGATTATGCTTTTTAACGTAATCACGATATCGTTCGCAAAAGTAGCTATACTGGTAAAAAGGACTCTTGATTGACCGACAATCATCAACATATTCTTCCCATAGCAGTTTGATTGTGGTTCCTGGCTTTAACAGTTCCTTATGGATGTAATCAAAATCAGGTTGCTTAATGGATAAATTGATTTTCGTCTCCTGTTCAAATAATAAATTTTGGACATCTGATTCACTGAGATCTTTAACAGATGACCAACACACTTTCTTGTCATCAGCTACATTAAAAATTTTTCTTATTGTATCCCTTGAAATTTTAAGAGATACAGAAATCTGTCGCTGACTATAGTTTTGTGATCTCATTTCCAAAACTTTTTTAACATCTCGCATAAAAAAAACACCTCCTAATCGCAAGACTAGATAAGTATACTTACTTACCTGTTTTTATCTTACAACAGGAGGATGATAGTTTATATCTACAATATAGGTGTGGACTTATACAACGGATTCAATGGACTTCGTCACCGTATCAACTGGACTTATTTTACCGTATTGGATGGGCTTGCCCATCCGTTATATTCAATTCACCTAACCCCCATCCAAATTTATTGCGCTTTTATTGTTCTGCAATCTTTTTTCGTAAGCTGTCATTTGTGGTTTTTAAAACTTGCTCGGCCATATTTCCGCCGTTGTTGGTAATATCCTCAATGATTTCATTACTTGAATAGTCTATGGAATACATGTAAACGGTGTCGTCTGTTTTATAAATATAGTAAGTAAAATCAATATCCATATCTGGCGTCAATAGATAAATGTTATTACCTTGTAATGAAAGTGTACATGGAATTGATTCCTCATCACTCTGTCTTTCGTAATTGAAAGTTGAATAGGTTGCTTCATTTGTATCTTTATCAATACTTAAACAATCAACAAGTGTATATCCTTTTGCGTTGATTCTTTGTTCTCCATAGTAGTCTGTAGAAGTTGCGGTTTCCTCCTGAATTTCATCTATACTTGGAATATTCAAATCCTTCATTTGATATGGTAGAGGATCAAAATCATATTCTTCATAATCGATATCAAATTCTTTCTGGAAATCATCAATTATTGTACAGCAGCTTTGGATTGCTTCATTTAAAAGTGGAACATTATCATATGTAATGCCATCTTTATTGATTGATATTGAGCCAGTTGCGTCTTCTCCATATGTGTAGTTTCCATTCTCAAATTCGTAGTAATTATATTGGATATCATACTTTGTATATTTCTTATTCGTTGAATTAATAGTTATTGTCTTTTGATATTCTTTTGTATCTTCAATTACATCTGTTGTATATGTATAGGATATATATTCTTTATCATTTTGGTTTTGCAAAGCAAATATGGTAGTAGTTGTTTCATTGTCGTTTTCTACGATATAGCGGGCAGCCATATTTTGATGCTTTTTGCCTTCATCTGAACTTATACCAATATTCCAGTTGTTTTTTAAGTACGCATTATCTTTGGATTTGGATTGAACAGCATCAATGGTAGCTTCCCAAAAATCTTGCTTTTCATCTTGGTGACAAGCTGTTAAGCCAAATGCCAAAACAAACGATAATAGTAGTGCAAAGTACTTTTTCATAATAACAACATCTTCTTTCTTATCTACTTTCTTTGTACTCTTTAAAAGCTTTACTCAATATACGTTCAACAGCAACAGTCTTGCTTAGTCCCGTATCCTCGCAATATTTTTCAAGCTGTTCGTACACTTCACTCTGAATTTTGATGTTCAGAGCTTTCCAGTCTTTCTTAGGTTTAGGCATTATTGTTACCTCCGAATAATTCATCTAGCTTTTCACTTAAAGTGCCGTCCATTGCATATGGAACAGCATCCAAACATCTAAAATTATGCTTAATAGTTTGACTATTTTCGTCAAAACCGAGGATAAAGTTAATGGCAATTAAATATATAATCTTTGTAGGTGCTAAACCGTATACTTGTTTCTCAAATATATGTTTCAAACGATCTTTATCATCAGGAAATTTTTCTTTGATAACAGGACTATTATAGAGTCTTTTAACAATCTCAGTGATATACAAACCAGATTTCATATATGTATCAATAAATGTTTTATCTGGATCATCATAACAACCAGGATCTTCCTGTTCTAATAAATCAACCATCTTCTTGGCAATGTTTTTCGGAACATAGATTTGATTGGTCCTTTGAGGGGGAATATAGTCGAATATATCTTCCTTTAAAGACTCATCAAAATAGTTATTAAGTTCCTTTTTCTTGCGAAGAAATTCTTTGATTGAATCATCAAATACAACTTCATCAAATAGATGACCTTCAAAATACTTAGCATCAGGATGAGAAGAAATTTCACTATCATCTAGATATTTTGTTGTACCATCGCTTAATTCAATATAATATCCACCATCACGTAAGAATCGGAAATCTTTTTCTTCGATACTGGTTACAGCTAGGAATACATCGTCATCTGTATAATCATCAAAGTTTTGTAATCTCATTTTATCATCACCATAAGCCATGATGAAGCTTGGGATTGTACGTGAGAAGCCTCTTAAATGTTTACGAACATCTTCTTCAACTGATTTCTTTTTTTCTTCGGCTTGAGCCTTTTCGAAATGTTGAACTGAAGCAATCTTAGATTCTTCCTTAATAGCTTCAATTCCAGCTTGTACATCAGATGTAAAGGATTTGAATGCATTAGCTAAATCATCAGAGTGCTTTTTCTCAACTTGTTGAACAGCTTCTTGAGTAGTTGCTTTAGCCAAATTTTCATCATGTTCAGCTTTAGCAATACGAATTTGATGCTCGTAATCCGCTTTCTTTTCTTTGAATGTATTTTCAATCTGTTCATTAATCTTGCTTTCAAGTTTTTTAGAAACACTTGGTTTTAATTGATAAGAATCTTCTGCCGGCTTAATATACGCTTCTTTCACAAAATCTTTTAACGTATTTTTTACATTCTCTAAACCTTCAGTTATTTTATCTGGTTCTTTCTGTTTAAACGTTTCATTTACTGCATTGTCAACTGGAGCTTCAAGTTCTTCATAGATTTTATCTCCGAAAAGGTCTTGTGCTTTTCCAATTGCAATTTCATTTGTGATTTCGATATTGCCATCATCATTGATAGGAAGGTCGCTAGGTATATCTGATTTTTCTTTTTTCTTACCTTTTTCTTCTTGTGCCATTTCCATACGATTAACAATACCTTGGATAATTGAAGGAGCACTGAAGATATTTGAAATATTTGAGAAAAGATAATTATTCATAAAACCACTTCGCACAACTTCTTGACTCTTTAATTTACGGGGAATTGACAAAACTTGCTTTGGATCTAATTCAACCATGCGCCCCTCTGTATCTTCGCCAAGAACAGGGAAGAAGTTTAACATTCGTTTAATGTTATCTTCATGGTCTTTTGCTGTCCCTTTGCCAGACGCAGTGCTTGCTGATAGATTGTTTGCAAATTCATCATACAAAATCAATGTTCTTGATGGATCAAAGTCAAAAATATAAGCATTTTCCTTGCGATATTGTTTTCCATTCACACTAAGCTCGCATGGGTTTTGTGCTCTAAAAGCCGCCTGCATATAAGGTGAAGGGTCTTTCAAATTACAAAGCATTAAAACGCCACACCATTCAGGGATTGTAACACCTACAGTAAGTTGTCCTACAGTCAATGTAATCGTTTTTTCATGTTCATGAATCGTCTTCTTAGCTCTATCAAAAGCTTTTTCAACAGCATCTTCATCGTCTAATTTACCATTACCAGCAGCAAGAATGATTTCATATTCTCTAAATACTGGGTCTTTTTTCAATAAGGTTGCTAAAGCTTTACAACTATCTACACGATTCAAATACCAAAGCGTATGTGGAAGTTCCTGCCTTAATTCTTCCGATGAGAAAGGGTATTTTTCTTGGGTATATAAAGCTTTAATAAACTTTTTAACTTCATCTTCATGAACAAAACGCCCATTATCCTTTGTTTCAAAGAATGCATTTAAGTCGAAAGCAAAATCAACAGTGTATCCATCTGTAATACGAGCTCCTTGCGAAATTTTGTCATAAATCATGTTTGAAAGCTCATAGGTAAACATATTCATTTTAGGCAAGTTTTCATATGGGTTAAATTCTTCTTTATCCCAGCTTTCTTTAGCTGACTGTTCATCAGCATATGACCATGTAAAAATCTCATCATCATTGAACTCATTGCTTGCAATTTGCTTGAATGGAGTACCAGAAAGATATAATGTACGATCTGCTTTGATATGTTTTAATGCTTGAGATGTTTTAAAAGTATAAACACCTTCCTGAGACTCATCAATAATCAAAAGGTCGTAAGTACTTTCAAATAGCCACTTAAGCTTGTCATACTCTCCGCCACCATATATAGAACCTTTAAGCCCTTGTAAAGATTCAAATGCAATCATTCCTTTATGTTGACCTTCTTCTCCAAATTTAGGGTTTTGAGATACAAATTGATTGTATGATAAAACACCTTCTTTACCTTTTAAAGAATCTGTTTCGCTTACAAATGCATACGTTCCTTGCCAACCAATAAACTTGTTAAAATCTTCAACCCATGAATTAGCTATACTAGGTCTATTCGTGACAATTAAAACATTCTTACAATTCAATTGTTTAACTAAATCATAAGAAGTTAAAGTCTTGCCAAAACGAGGTTTAGCGTTCCATAAAAACTTATTTCCATTTTCGTATTTAAAATGATTCGAAGTAACTTCTACAGCTTTCTTTTGTTCTTCTCGTAATTTATAATCTAACTTTTGCTTCGCACCATCTGTTCTACGAGATGCAAAATCATTAAAATCTAATAATGAATGAGGACCATCAATTTCAAACCACTCCGTTCCTTCACGGCGTTTTACATATTTTGTATTCGTTAAGAACGCGTGAAAGTCATGGTCTTTGAAAGTTTCTCCTGATCCATCTTTATAAATAGCATTATCAGTCCAAGCTACTACAGGTCGAATACCTGCTGTATGTGTTTGTTGAGCTATACGCTGTTCAACAGTTTGACTTTCCGTATAGCCGATTTTTGTCCATCCATCATTATAAACAACGCCAGGAGTGTTGTAGGCATAAATCATTGGAACAATTCTTTTGAAAGACTCAATTTTTGGATACGCCATACTAATTCATCTCCTTAACGTGAGATTCAATAAACTCGATTTCATCTTCTGACAATCCATATTTTCGATATAATTGTTGGTCGATATCATGAATAGATTTAGACCAGTCTATATCTGAAGATTTACTAAAATTTAACAAAGGTACAAGTTTCCATACACCTTTTTTATTATCTTGTGTTACTTTGTAAACATCTAATAATGCTCTTGCAAACTTAGTAGATAGATATTTAACAAGAGATTCAGCTTCATACTCAGTGCCAAATGCACCAATACTAATAAACGTTTGTGTATGTCCAACCTTTGGCATACCAACTTCTGGTTTTGTTAAAACCTCACCAAAAGTACCACTACCATTTGTTTTTGGAAGGAATACTTTATATTTATACAAGTTTGGATGCGACTCTATATAATTATTTTTAATCCACATAATCTTTCGGTTGTTATCTTTTCTACCAAAGATTTGCAAAGGATTGTCTAAACCATCTTTGTCATCAAAGAAAATTATTCCACTTTGAAGTTATAGAAGTTCATAGTTTCTAAGACACGTGTTAGTTCGATATCATTAGGGAGTCTTAAATTACTTTCTTGACTCGACAGTATATCAAACATCTTCTTTTTCTTGTCATTAGCTTTAGCTAAAGCTTCAATATATCTAGTGAGTTGTGGAAAATTTTTATTTTCTGCTGAGGTTAGACCTAATATAAAACGTCTTCTAAAGCAATAGATTTTAAAAGCTTCTAGAATATCTACAATATCTTCATTTTTAAATGTGTTTTCTTTCCACATTCTGAACAAGCTTAGTAAAAAAGAATATGCTGTCGTAATATTCATTTGTTCTAAATCGTGAAGTTGTCTGTCAATTTCTTTATTTCCAGTTGAAATACCCGAAACCAAATAAGCATAAATCTCAGCTGAGCTCTTGAGTCGAGATAATAAATCAGCAGGGGAGGAATTTTGAAATACATCCTTGAATTGTGCATAAAGCTTTTTATGATTTGCTTCAGTTGCTTTCAAACAAGCTTTGCATAAATAAGCCTGCATATAATCTCGTATAAAGTTTGATACTTGTTTAGGTATCACTTTTTCTATTTGTAACCAGTATTTATTGTAATACTTGGTTTGTGTATCAGCATCAAGTCCTAACAAAAGATAGTTTCGTACTAAATCGGCTAAAGAAAGAGGTTTTCCTAATGAATTCATTGACTCGAAGATTTCCTGAGGGTTCTCCCATTCATTCTTCTCAGGTTGAAGTTCAACTGCAACAACACTAAATTTACTGATACCTAATTCAATTAGGTTGTCAAGTTCATAGTTATTATTGACAAGTTTTGTTAACTCATTCATAAACCATTTGTAATTTCGATATACAGCAGAATCTTTCTGATTATCATCTATAGAATCGCCTAAAATGATATTCTTATAAGCTTCCCAGTCTGTTTCGACTTGTTTTAATTTGATTTTATATTCATTTTGATTATCTGTTGCATTCTCGTTTTTAAGATACTTGTTATTAATGAAGTTCTTGATATTTTCATCTTCACAAATATCTCTTAAAGCAACAAGGAAAAGCATAGTCGTTGTGA
>OLRH01000814.1_pt1 | contig 16127 bp, 17 predicted proteins | sample 1672321 | NCBI WGS metagenome assembly OLRH01 (sample SAMEA3136671, study PRJEB25190) | human gut metagenome | reverse complement strand
GAATCGTGGCTGATGGTAACTACAACTGGTACAACGGCTACACCACCGATCAGGGCACCCAGCTGATCCTGAATGCCAAGATCACCAAACTCTTGTTCAAGAATAAGTTCACTCTTGCCCTGAATGCCTACGACATCCTTGACCAGGCCAAGAACCTGTCCATCTCCGATTCGTCCAACTACCACACCGAGACCTTGAACAACACCCTCGGCCGTTACATCGTCGTTTCCCTGACCTACCGTTTCGGCAACTTCGGCGGCAAGTCCGGCGGTCGTATGGGACACGGCCCCGGCGGTCCAGGTCCTGGTCCGATGGGTCCTCCTCACAGAATGTAGTTCTATTTGATAAGGATTACTTAATCTTAGGATTCCTAAAATATGGTAGGGCGTGTTAAAAAAGCCCAACAGCCAGAATAAAAATAAAATTCAGAATTTTGATAACGTGCAAAATTCTGAATTTTCTTTTTTTATTCTGGCAGTCCGCCCGTAGTAATATTCAAAGCTATTCCTCCTCCTCTTCCATCCCGACAAAATTGACATACTTGCGCCATTTGTCGATCATGGCGGTCATGTCTTCCGGAAGCTGAGAATCAAACTGGATCCATTTTCCCGTGCCCGGATGTACGAAACCGAGGGTCTTGGCATGAAGAGCCTGCCGTGGACAGATCTCGAAGCAGTTCTGGATGAACTGGCGGTACTTGGCGTAGATGGTACCCTTGCGGATCTCCGACCCCCCGTAGCGTTCGTCATTGAACAGCGGATGCCCGATGTGGCTCATGTGAACCCTGATCTGGTGCGTGCGCCCGGTTTCCAGCCTGCACTCGACAACCGTCACATAGCCAAATCTTTCAAGCACCTTATAGTGTGTCACGGCGTGCTTGCCGCGCTCATCATCACCGGCATAGACCTTGAAACGAAGCCTGTCGTTGGGGTCGCGTCCGATGTTGCCGTCAATCGTCCCCTCGTTTTCCTTGATGTTGCCCCAGACCACAGCGACGTATCGCCTCTCTATGGAGTGCTCGAAGAACTGGCGGGCGAGATCCAGCTGCGTCTCGTCGTTCTTCGCAACGACAAGAAGACCGGATGTGTCCTTGTCGATCCGGTGAACAAGGATTCCCATCCGCTCGTCGGCGGCTTCCGGACCCTGGGATATTCCTAAATGATAGGAGAGTGCGTTAACGAGCGTCCCCTCGAAGTGACCGTGGCCGGGATGCACGACCATTCCGGCGGCCTTGTTGACAACGAGGAGGTCGTTGTCCTCGTAGACGATGTTCAATGGAATGTCCTGCGGCAGGATCTCAAGGCCGCGGCGGCGGTACGGCATCACGAAGCGGATCACATCTCCCGGGCGGATGATCAGGTTCGCCTTGGCGACCTTGTCGTTCACCCTCACGTAGCCTTCCTTGATGGCGCATTGCACCCTATGCCTTGAAGTGTCCTCCAGATGGGTGGCCATGTACTTGTCCACGCGCATCGGGGTCTGCCCGACATCCACATTGAGCCGGAAATGCTCGAACATTCCCTGCTCCTCGTCCTCGACACTTTCCTCCTGGTCGTTGTAAAGTCTCTCCTCGTCCACGTTACTCGTCTTTCTTGTCCAATGAAAGGTACAGGGTGACATCTGTGCCCATGAATGTCGGATTGCCATTGGCCTCAGGAACCTGCCTCGTCACGGAGGCGTTCAGAGAGTCGCTGTAGTTCCTGACACTCTTGTCGAAGATCAAGCGGTTGATGTTCAGCGAGTTGTCATGAACGGCATCGACAGCCCTTAGGTATTTCAGACCTTTGACATTCGGGACATAGGTCAGGCTCTCTTCCGGATTCAGTCCGACCTCAAGGTCGATCTCCGATCCGGTCTCGATCTGTCTGCCCGGCCTGATCTCCCTGTTCCTGTAGATCTGCTTGAGCACGTTGTTCGTGGCGATGTCGCTGACGTAGATGAGTTTCCCGAGCGAGAGGCCGCGGGAATTGAGTTCCGCCTTGGCCTGGCGCATTGAGTAGCCGACAAGGTTTGGCATGCTTACCTTCTTGGCGTTCATGGCGTTGATTGTCAGAAGGATTCTCCTGCCTTTCTTGACTCTTGCCCCTGCCTTTGGATTCTGGCTGTAGACGGCTCCTCTCTCCATCTTCCTTACGAAAATGGAGTCTGCGACCTCGATTCTCAGATTCAGCCTTGAGGCCTCACGTTTCGCCTCGCTAACTTTGAGGCTTGTAAAGTCTGGCACCTCGATGGTCTTGTTGTGGTTGGTTATCGTTCTCAGCAAGAGTGAGTTGACGAGTATGAGAACCGTGAAGAACGCCACCGCGAGGATGATGTTTCTCAGGATCCACTTTCCTGTTGAACTGTTTTTATCAGATTTGCCTTCCATAATGTTCATGTGTTATTTTCCGCCTTTGAAGAAGAGGTCGAATGCTCCCTCTCCTATCAGTGCAAGTCCTACTATGATGATGATGATGCCCGCTATCCTGTTCATCCACATGATCTTCCTCATGTCGAACGCCTTCCTCCACCTGCTGAAGAACCATGAGAAGAAGAGCCAGTAGGCGATGGATCCTCCGGCGACCGCGAGGATTATAGGATAGATTCTGAAGCTCCTGTCTGACACGTCCACCTGGAAGAAGGCGAACAGGGCGAACATCACCAGAATCGCCCCAGGGTTGGAGATTGTCGTGGCGACAGCCTGCAGAAAATCCTTAGGCGAGGCTCCGCGCGTCATGGCCTTGTCATCTCCCGGCTCCATCTTCCTGAACGGATCTTTGAATGCCATTGAATATCCCAATAGGGCGATTACGGGACCGCCGATTAGGAATATGATTGATTCGTAGGTGTTTATGAAATTCTGCGCGAACGCCCAGGCAAAGATCGAGATGATGGCGTAGGCGGTGTCCACGAGCGAGGCTCCAAGCCCTGTCGCGAAGCCGGCCTTCTGCCCGTAGCAGATGGTTCTCTGAAGCACAAGAATCGCCACCGGCCCGAGCGGAGCCGATGCGCAGATGCCGATGATGAACGCTTTCAGAATTTCCAGCAGCATTGGAGGTCAACTATTTAGCTCTCATGAAGACCTGCACGGGGCATCCGTGAAGGTCGAAATGCTCCCTCAGCTTGTTCTCAAGGAATCTCTTGTACGGCTCCTTGACGTACTGTGGCAGATTGCAGAAGAACGCGAAGGCCGGGAACCGGGTAGGCAGTTGCGTCACGTACTTGATCTTCACGTACTTGCCTTTCCATGCCGGCGGCGGGTAGTTCTCGATCTCCGGCAGCATGGCCTCGTTGAGCCTTGCCGTGGAGAGTTTGCGCGAGTAGTTCTCGTAGACGTGCTCGGCCTCGTCCAGCACGTCCATGATCCTCTGTTTCCTGGTCACGGATGTGAATATGATCGGCACGTCGTCGAAAGGAGCTATGCGGCGGCGGAGCGCCTTTTCATATTCCTTCATCGTGTTGCTGTCCTTGATGAACAGATCCCATTTGTTGACCACCAGCACGCATGCCTTGCGGTTGCGCACTATGAGGTTGAAGATGCTCATGTCCTGGGCCTCCATGCCTGAATTGGCATCGATCATAAGGATGCAGACATCCGAATGCTCGATGGCTCTGATGGAGCGCATCACGGAATAGAACTCAAGGTCTTCATTGACCTTGGCCTTTCTTCTCATACCGGCGGTGTCAACGAGCATGAATTCGTGTCCGAACTTGTTGTAAAGAGTTGAGATAGAGTCTCTTGTTGTGCCTGCTACCGGTGTCACGATGTTCCTCTCCTCTCCGAGGAGTGCATTGGTCAGCGATGATTTGCCGACGTTCGGCTTTCCGACAATCGTGATGTGAGGAAGGTCAGGGCGGTCGTCGTCCTGACCGGCTTTCTCTTCGGGAAGCAACCTCAGCACCTCGTCCAGCAGGTCGCCCGTGCCGCTTCCGTTGGCGGCTGATGTCGCCCAGATCTCCCCGAGCCCCAAAGAATAGAACTGATAGGCGTCGAACATCTTCTCGCCGGAGTCCACCTTGTTGACACACAGCACGACAGGCTTCTTGCTGCGCCGCAGGATGTCAGCGATCTCCGCATCGTAGTCGGTGATGCCGGCCGCGGCCTCCACCATGAATATTATCACATCGGCTTCCTCTATGGCGATCACCACCTGTTTGCGGATGGCCTCCTCGAACACGTCGTCCGAATTGGTCGTCCAACCTCCTGTGTCCACCACGGAGAATTCCTTGCCGCACCAGTCGCATCTGCCGTAGTGGCGGTCTCTTGTCACGCCGGCGGTCTCGTCAACGATGGCTTGACGCATTCCGACAAGTCTGTTGAAAAGTGTGGATTTGCCAACGTTAGGGCGCCCCACTATAGCTACCAAACTCATAACTTAATCTCTTGCAGGTAGGCAATTACCTGAATGCTAATGTGTTGTCTCAAACATAACGGCCATTGCCGGCCATCGTCACTTGCGTTTCGGCTTTTTCCCGCCGAACTCATATTCAAAGAAGCCGCATCCCTCGCAGGCCTCACTATAGGAACCGGTGCAGGAGGAGCTCCTGCTGACCTTCTTTTTCGAGAAGATCTCCTCGTCAAGCTCCCCCATGCATTTGATTCCCAACTTGCGCATGTTCTCGTTGCGGCTTACCTCCGTCTCCGGGAACTTGCCGTTCTTTCGGAATATGATGTTGAAGCACATTCCTAAGACTCCTATTCCCAGTAGGATAGCCGCAGCTAGAACTGTCTTGATTATCATTTTTCTAGAAGATGAATTCCGTACTGATAGGCTGGTAGTTGTAGACCTTGCGGATGATGGCGGCGAATGTCTCCGCCATTGACACTACCTTGATCTTTGAGGTGTCGGCTCCTTCCTTGAGAGGAATGGTGTCTGTGACAAACACTTCCTTAAGGCAGGAGTTGTTGATCCTGTCGTAGGCCGGGCCGGAAAGCACGGCGTGTGTGGCGCAGGCCCTTACGCTCGCGGCGCCTTTGTCCATCAGCACCTCCGCCGCTTTCACCAAGGTTCCCGCCGTGTCGATGAGGTCATCGACGATCACGACGTTCTTCCCCTCGACCTCTCCGATGGCGGTGATGGAGGCCACCACATTGGCTTTCTCGCGTGACTTGTGGCAGATGATGACAGGACAGGCCAGCTCTTTGGCGTAGGCGTTGGCCCTCTTGGCTCCACCCATGTCAGGGGCGGCGATGGCAAGGTTCTCGATGTTCAGGGATTTCAGGTAAGGAATGAACACCTTGCTGGCATAGATGTGGTCCACAGGCAGATCGAAGAATCCTTGGATCTGGTCGGCGTGAAGGTCGCAGGTCATGATCCTGTCCACGCCGGCTGCCGTCAGGAGGTTCGCCACAAGCTTCGCTCCGATCGACACGCGGGGCTTGTCCTTACGGTCCTGCCTGGCCCATCCGAAGTACGGCATCACGGCGATGACCTTGTCGGCGGATGCTCTCTTGGCCGCGTCGATGGTCAGAAGAAGCTCCATCAGATTCTCTGTGGGAGGAAAAGTGGATTGAACGACGAACAATGTGGCGCCTCTGACACTGTCCGTGAAAGAAGGCACGAATTCTCCGTCGCTGAACTGGGTTACCTCAGAGGCTCCGAGATGGTACTTCTCGCCGGTCTGGATCCCGATGACATTCAGCTCGTCAACAACCTTGCATGCGAAGTCTTTGGAGGCTCTGCATGCAAACAATTCCATTCTGTGTTCCATTTGCATTAAACTATGCGATTAATTAATGTATTGTTGAATAAAGTCAAGTATCTCCTGTTTTCCGGCCCCGGTCTCGGCGCTTGAGGCCAGCATCGGCGGCAACTCCTCCCATTCCTCCGACAGAATCTCCTTGTTCCTCTCGATCTGAGCCTTGAGGGCGTTGGGACCGCGTTTGTCACCTTTTGTGAATATGATCGCAAACGGAATGCCGTTCTCTCCGAGTCCCCTCAGAAACTCCCTGTCGATCCTTGTGATGTCGTGCCTGGAGTCGATCAGGACAAAGAGCAGCACCATCTCCTCGGACTTCCCGATGTAGTCATTGATCATCTTGCGGAGTTCCTCCCGTCCTTCCTTGGAGATCTTGGCGAATCCGTAGCCCGGAAGGTCCACCAGGTACCAGCTGTCATTGATGATGAAATGATTGATGAGTTTCGTCTTTCCCGGCGTGGAGGAGGTCTTCGCCAACTTGCTGTTGCCGCACAACATGTTGATCAGCGAAGACTTGCCGACATTCGAGCGTCCGATGAACGCAAACTCCGGCAGTCTGCGTGAGGGCTTCTGGTTGACTCTTGTGCAGCTGCCCGCGAATTTTGCTTCCGTGATGGTCATCTTTCTTTCTGCCTCTGAATTTCTTTCACAAAGATACTGCTTTTTTGTTAAGTAACGTGAAAAAAATAACCTGCTTCAGATTAGGAGAAGATTTTCGAGGATAGATTTCTTTTCGAAGAAGGAGTGTACTGGACGTACACGACTGATGAGAAAAGAGATATAGACCGAAAAGATTCCCTTAGATGATGCAGGTTATTTTTTGAATGTTACTAAATTTGTAAGAGAAAGCAGACGTTATTATGGAAAAGAAGTACATAGACCTGTTCACTCTACAGGCTCACCTGAAATCGGTCATTGAGGGGACGTTCCCGCAGAGGCTCTGGCTGAAGGCCGAGATCAGCAGCCTGAACCGGAAGCAGAACGGTCATTGTTACCTTGAACTGTCACAGAGCGAGGGTGGGGGAGTCGTGGCCAAGACCAGGGCCACGATCTGGGCTTTCCGCTGGAACCTCATAGACCAGCGGTTCCGTGGCGTGACCGGATCGCCTCTGGAGGCCGGGATGGAGATCCTTGCCAGCGTGCAGGTCAGCTACCATCCCCTGTACGGCTTTTCATTGAACATAGAGGACATCGATCCGGACTTCACCCTCGGGGCCAGCGAGCGCCGAAGGCAGGAGACGATCGAAAGGCTGGGGCGTGAAGGGCTGCTGGATCTCCAGAAGCGCCTGCAGTTGCCCGCGCTGCCATATTCATTGGCGGTCATCTCCGCTCCCGGGGCGGCAGGCTTCGGCGACTTCCGCCGTCATCTGATGGAAAATGAATATGGCTTCGTGTTCAACGTGAGACTGTTCGAGGCATTGATGCAGGGCGATGGCGCACCGGCCTCCATCGTGGCGGCCTTCGCCCGGATTCTCTCCTCGCAGGTCCGTTATGACGCCGTGCTGATCATGCGTGGAGGCGGTTCGGACTTGGATCTGGGCTGCTTTGACGACTACGATCTCGCGGTGGCCATCGCGCGCTGCCCGGTTCCGGTCTTCACGGCGATCGGCCATGACAAGGACCACCACGTCGCCGACATGGTGGCGAACACATCGGTCAAGACCCCGACCGCTCTGGCCGATCTGTTTCTGGATTGCTACATCGCTGAGGATCAGCGCCTGGGTACGCTGGAGTCAAGACTTATGCTCTCCTTCAACAACCGCCTGTCGGCCATGGAATCCAGAATCGGCCTGCTGGAGGCAAGGGTGGGAAGGCAGGCCGGAAACCGTGTCCGGGATGCCTTGCACAGGATTGACCTGTTGGAGTCAGCGGTGGCGAAGGCGGCTAAGGAACGCATTGTGGCTCAGGAACATCGCCTTGACAGGCTTTCCGACGGGATCGGCCACGGAGTAGACAGAAGGATAGACAAGGCCGCCTCTTCGGTCGAAAGGGTGGAGCAGCGGATAAGGGGCCGTGTGGGTGTCGTGCTTTCCGGCGCGCTGTCGCATCTGATCATGATGGAGACGAAGATCACCGCCAACGATCCCCGCAACATCCTCCGCAAGGGCTTTGTCCTCGCGCTTGACAGGGACGGCGTGAAGATGGATTCCGCCACGAGAACCCATGTCGGGGACAGGGTGCGGATGATGTTCGCCGACGGCACCGTAAAGTGCGGTGTCGTGGAGGTCGATCTTAAGAGCAATGTGCCGGGAAAGGAGGACGACCCCCTCCCGGCGATGAGTGAAATCAGTTAAAAATCAATGAATATGTCAGAGAAGAAATTCGACTACACAAAGGCGGTCGCCGAACTGGACGAGATCGCCGCCAAGGTTGAGGATCCGGCCACGAGCCTGGACGACATCGGCGCGCTGGTGAAGCGTTCCAAGGAACTTATCGAAGCCTGCCGGAAGTACCTCCGCACCGTCCGCGACTCCATCGAGGACGGCAAGGAATAACCTTCGGTCACTTAATCTGCCGAATACTCCACCTTTGTCAGGAAGAGGGCGTGGCCGGGGACGGACTCGCCGGCGCTGGAGCGGGTGCCGCCTTGGGTGAGGGTGGCGGTCCATGACTCGTCGCGCTTGCCGCGGCCTATCTCAAGGAGGGAGCCGACCACGGCGCGGACCATATTCCTCAGGAACCTGTCGGCGCGGATCGTGAAGACCAGGTAGTCACCTTCCTCGGCGGGGTAGCCCATGATCCTCACGTGATCCGGGGAATATGCCTCCCAGCGTGCCAGGGTGACGGTGCAGATGGAGGTCTTATTGTCGCTGCCGACCTTTTCAAAGCAGCTGAAATCATGTTTTCCAAGAAGAGCCTGTGCGGCCCGGTTCATCTTCCCGACATCGAGCGGGAAGGTGTAGAGGTAGGAATATTCCCGCATGAAAGGATCCCTGCGGCGGTGGAGAAAGTACTTGTACTCCCGTTGCGTGGCGTCGAATCTGGCGTGAAAATCCGGCTCGCATCGCTCAACCGAATGAACCTTGATTCCTGCGGGTAGGATGGCATTTATTTTGTAGCCTACCGCGCTTGCGTCAATGTCCGGATTCGATGTTTCGAAGTGGGCCACATAGTTGATGGCGTTCACCTTCGAATCAGTCCTGCCGGCGCCTGTGACGGCGATGTTCTCCTTCAAGAGAGTCGAAAGAGCATTCTGAAGACACTCCTGAACGGTCTCCGCTTGGTTCTGGATCTGCCAACCGCAGAATGACGAGCCGTCGTAGGAAAGGATGATCCTGTAGCGCATTTGATAAAGTTTGTTTGGCTGCAAAAATAGTAAAAAACAGTATAATATGGAAAGTGTAAACGTCAAGGAACTAAATGACAGAATCCAGAAGGAAAGTGCCTTCGTGGACATGCTGTCCCTTGAGATGGGCAAGGTCATCATCGGACAGAAGCACCTTGTGGAGAACCTTCTGATCGGCCTTCTCGCCAACGGGCATATTCTTCTTGAAGGCGTGCCTGGTCTGGCCAAGACTTTGGCAATCAGTACTTTGTCAAAAGCGATCGACGCAAGGTTCAGCAGGATCCAGTTCACTCCTGACCTTCTCCCCGCCGACCTCATCGGCACGATGATCTACTCACAGAAAGATGAGTCGTTCGAGGTTCACAAAGGCCCTGTCTTCGCCAACTTCGTGCTGGCGGACGAGATCAACCGTAGCCCGGCGAAGGTGCAGTCCGCCCTTCTGGAGGCGATGCAGGAGCGCCAGGTCACGATCGGCGACCAGACTTTCAAGCTTCCGGAGCCTTTCCTCGTGATGGCCACACAGAACCCGATCGAGCAGGAGGGGACCTATCCGCTCCCGGAGGCCCAGGTGGACCGTTTCATGCTGAAGGTCATCGTGAGCTATCCTAAGAAAGAGGAGGAGAAGCAGATCATCAGGATGAACAACTCCGGGGAGTTCCCGACGGTGAATCCGGTGATCAAGCCAGAGGACATCGTGCGTGCGAGAAGCGTCGTGAGGGATGTCTACATGGACGAGAAGATCGAGAGGTACATCGTGGACATCGTCTATGCCACGCGTACCCCTGAGGACTACGGACTGGGCAAGATCAAGGATCTGATCTCCTTCGGCGCCTCGCCACGCGCCAGCATCTCGCTGTCAATGGCTTCCAAGGCCTACGCCTTCATCAAGAGAAGGGGCTACGTGATCCCGGAGGATGTCAGGGCTGTCTGCAATGAGGTGCTGCGCCACAGGATCGGGCTGACCTACGAGGCCGAGGCGGAGAACGTCACGACCGAGCAGATCATCGCCGAGGTGATCAATGCTGTGCAGGTTCCGTAGTGTGGTCATAATCAAAGATTTCAATCATGGCGTCTAATTCATCGGCCAACGAGCTTCTGCGCAAGGTCCGCAAGATAGAGATCCGCACAAGGGCTCTGTCGCATCAGATCTTCGCCGGGGAGTACCACAGTGCCTTCAAGGGTCGAGGAATGGCCTTCAGCGAGGTGCGTGAGTACCAGTACGGGGATGATGTGCGCTCTATGGACTGGAATGTGACGGCTCGTCTGCGCGCCCCTTATGTCAAGGTCTTCGAGGAGGAGAGGGAGATGACGGTCGTCCTTCTGATCGACATCAGCCGTTCCGGTCTTTTCGGTACCAGCGAGAGAACCAAAAGGGACTTGATCGCCGAGATCGCGGCTGTGCTTAGTTTCTCGGCCATAATCAACAACGACAAGGTCGGCGCGCTGTTCTTCAGCGACAGGGTAGAGGAGTTCATTCCTCCGAAGAAAGGCCGGAGCCACCTGCTCCACATCATCCGTGAGATCATCGAGCTCAAGCCGAAGTCGGACGGGACGGATGTAGGCCAGGCTCTGCGGTACCTGACCAACGCGATGAAGAAGAAATGCACCGCTTTCGTACTTTCCGACATGCTGGATGTCAATCCTGACGGCTCGCCTCGCTATGAGGACGCCCTTAAGGTGGCGCGGAACAGGCACGACATCTCCGTGATCAAGGTACACGACCCGCGCGAGAGGACGATTCCGGATGTCGGACTTGTCCACGTCAAGGATTCCGAGACCGGAGAGTCGGCATGGATCAATACCTCCTGCAAGAGGACGAGGGCTGAATATTCAAGATGGTTCGGTGCGGTCAACGAAGGGGAGAGAAGGTTGTTTAACCGCTATCAGATTGACTCTGTTGACATAGCGACTGATCAGGACTATGTCAAGGGCTTGATGACATTTTTCGGGAGGAGGTAGTGATGAAGAGATTGTTTTACGGATTACTGCTTTTCTGCGCGGTGATTCTGCCGACGGCGGCTGCCGGACAGCAGGTTCCCGGCGGGAAAGGGATGTTGATAAGGTCGGAGGATTCCTTTCTGGAGCCGCTGCAGAAGCGCGACACCGCTCTGATCGGCGACCAGTTCCGCTACGGCTTCCACCTTAAGGATGTCGCGGAAGGGACAAGGTTCGCCCTGCCTGATTTCTCAAAGGGCTTCATGGACAGCGTGGAGATTGTCATGCCTCTTGTGGCCGACACTGTCAGGGTGAAAGGTAGAAAGAAGGAGCCGAAATCCTACGACATAGATGTCTCGATGGTTGTGACATCGTTTGACGAGGGGAGGTACGAACTTCCGCCGCTTTCCATCATACGGGCTTCGGGAGTGGACAGGGTGGACACCCTCGTCTTCGACCCTAAGGTGCTGGACATTAGTACGATGCCTGTTGACACGGCGACCTATCAGATCCACGACATAAAAGGAGTGGTACGTTATCCGCTCAAGGCCTCCGAGGTGATTCCTTATGTCTTGGGGGTATTGGCGCTCGCCTTCGTGGCCGCAATGATCTGGATGCTGATCGTTTCCAGGCGGAAGAGAAACGGAGGCGGCGCGGCCCGTAAGGATCCGCCTTATCTTGTGGCGCTGAGGAAGCTTGAACACTTCAGAGGCAGCAAATACTGGGTACCGGAGAAGCAGAAGGCTTTCTATTCCGGAATCACGGACGCTTTGAGGGAATATATTGACGCGCGTTACGGCATAGACGCGATGGAGATGACGACGGCAGAGATATTCAAGGATCTGAAGTCGTCGGGTGTCCCGGCGGATCTTTACGAGGAGATGAAGACCTTGTTCGAGACGGCTGATTTCGTGAAGTTCGCCAAGGCTTCGGCTTCTGATGAGGAGAACGCCGCCGCCCTTCCTGCCGCCGTGCGCTTTGTCACAGTGACTTACCAGTCCCAACTTGCCGAGGAGGAAGCGGCGCGGAAGGCTGCGGAGTCTAAGTCGTCAGCTAAATAGAAGGAGGTGAGGCATAATGTTCTTTGAATATCCAAGATTGCTTTGGCTCCTTGTAGTTCCCGCCTTGCTGGTTCTGCGCTACCTGTACGTGGAGATCAGGGACAGGAGGCCGCACCTGAGAGTCTCGAACGTGAGACCTTGGAAGTCGGGCGGCAGGTCAGTCCTCGGGGTGGTCAGGCATATTCCATTTGTCCTGAGGATAGCCGCGCTGTCATTGATTGTGGTGGCCATCGCCAGGCCGAGGTCGTCCACGAAGATTGAAAAGGTTGACACTGAAGGTATCGACATCGTTCTTGCGATGGATGTCTCCACCAGTATGCTGGCGAGGGACTTCACGCCGGACAGGATCAGCGCCGCCAAGGACATAGCGATAGAGTTCATCGCCCAGAGACCGTCCGACAGGATGGGTATAGTGGTGTTCGCGGGGGAGAGCTACACGCAGTGCCCGCTGACAACCGACAGGGCGACACTTATCAATCTCATGAAGGAGATCTCCACCGACCTGATCGAGGATGGCACGGCCATCGGCAACGGACTTGCCACAGCGGTGGCGAGAATCAAGGATTCCGACGCCAAGAGCAGGGTGGTGATCCTGCTGACGGACGGTGTGAACAACTGTGGCGAGGTTTCGCCGGAGACCGCCGCCGAGATCGCCAAGACCTACGGAATCAGAGTCTACACAATCGGTGTGGGCGCCAATGGCGAGGCTCCTTATCCGGTCATGACTCCGTGGGGAGTCCAGATGCAGAACCTTAAGGTCGAACTCGATGAGAAACTGCTTTCCAGCATAGCCTCAATGACTGGAGGCCGCTATTTCAGGGCCACCGACAACACGAAGCTTGCGGAGATATATTCAGACATCAACAAGATGGAGAAGGCAAGGACGACGATTGACAGTTTCCCTGTCTACAAGGAGTTGTTCGGCTCCTATGCGTTGGCCGCCTTGATCTGCTTGCTGCTGGAGTTTGTCATTAAACTGTTGATAAGGAGGTTGCCATGATAATTTTCGCCGCGCCGCATTATCTTTTGCTTTTGTTGCTGATCCCGTTCTTCTTTCTTGGAATGGGACTATGGCTTTGGGGCAGGCGCCGTCGTCTGCGCAGGTTCGGCGACGAGGCTCTCGTGAACGAGCTGATGCCGTCCTGGTCGCGTGGCAAGCTGTGGGTCAGGACAGTGCTGCTCTCGCTGGCGTTCTTCTTTTTCGTGATCGGCCTGTCAAGGCCTCAGATCGGAGCTAAACTCAAGGAACACAAGATAAAGGGAGCCGAGATCATGATCGTTCTGGACGTGTCCAACTCGATGCTCGCCCAGGATTATTCTCCTGACAGGCTGGAAAGGGCCAAACTGGCCATCTCCAGAATCACCGACAAGCTTAAGGACGACAGGATTGGACTGATAGTGTTCGCCGGCACATCGTTCGTCCAGCTGCCTATCACCTCCGACTATGTGAGTGCAAAGATGTTCCTTAATTCCATCTCCACGGAGTCCATCCCGATTCAGGGAACGGCGATCGGGGATGCGATCAGCACGGCGGTCCGGGGGTTCAGCGCCCAGAGCGAGCACAGCAGGGCGATCATCGTGATCACCGATGGCGAGAACCACGAGGATGACGCTGTGGCCGCAGCAAAGCAGGCCGCCGAGGCCGGGATCAAAGTCTACACGATCGGTGTCGGATCTGCTGATGGCCAGCCTATTCCGATGAACGGCGAACTCTTGAAGGACAAGGACGGCAACATCGTCGTGACACGTCTCGACGAGGAGACCCTCAGGAAGGTCGCCTCTGCCGGAGGCGGAGCCTACGTCCATGCCGGCAACGATGAGTTCGGCCTGACCCCGATCATAAGCGACATCCGCAAGATGGAGGATGAGGAATATAATTCCGTGGTGTTTGAGGAATACAACGAGCAGTTCATGTATTTCCTCGGCATAGCATTGGTGTTTTTCGTTCTGGAGATGCTTGTCGGGGACAGGCGTGCCAGAAGACATTTGTTTGAAGGAAAGAGATGAGGAGGATTTTAAGATATTCATTGACGGCTTTCCTGCTGGCTCTCGCCTGCGGTGTCTGCATGGCTCAGACTGATCGCAAGGAGGTGAGGGCGGGCAACCGTCAGTACAGGAAAGGCAATTGGCAGAACGCTGAGATAGAGTACCGTAAGGCGCAGGCTAAGGATTCCACTTCGTTCGCGGCCGGCTATAATCTTGCCGGTGCCCTGTACCGTGAGGGCAATTTCGACGAGGCCGCCAAGACTCTGGACGGATTGAAGGAGATTGCTCCCGCTTCCGGGCGTGCCGCTGACTATTTCTACAACCAGGGCAACGTGGCCGTGCGGAAAAAGGACTGGAAGGCTGCTGTAGAGGCCTACAAGCAGTCAATCCTTCTCAATCCGGAGGATCTGGAGGCCAAGGAGAATTACGCCTATGCCAAACAGATGCTCAAGGACGAGGAGCAGCAGGGTGGCGGAGGCGACAACCAGCAGGATCAGGACAATAATCAGGACAATAGCGGCCAGGATCAGAATCAGAATCAGAATGACAATCCTGATCAGAATCAAGGAGACCGGCCTGATCCTCAACAAGATCCTCAGCAAGGGGAGGGAGATGCTAAAATCTCCCCTCAGCAGGCTCAGCAGATGCTGAAGGCTATCCAGGCCAGAGAGAAGAAGACCCAGGACAAGGTGAACAAGGAGAAAGCGGCTTTGCTGAAATCACGACAGAAGGAAAAGAATTGGTAATAGAGTGAATATGAAGAGATTGGTTTACGTAGTGGCATTATTGCTCGTAGCTTTTTTTCAGGCGTCCGGCCAGAGTTCCATCAAGGTGGAGGTACCGGATGTCGTCGCTGTCAACGAGCAGTTCAATGTCACGTTCATAATTGACGGCGAGAAGGCCCCGACAGACTTCCAATGGTCTGCCGGTGATGACTTCCAGCTGGTCTGGGGGCCGCAGAAGGGGACCAGCGCCAGCATACAGATCATCAATGGCAAGAGGTCGTCCTCCCGCCAGACAACTTTCACCTACATTCTTATTCCTAAATCCACCGGCACATTCCAGATACCTGCCGCCACAGCCAGCGTCTCAGGGGAAAGAATCTCGTCCTCTCCGGCTAACGTGCAGGTTGTGAGCGACGGAGCGTCATCTTCAGGATCTTCCGGGTCTTCCGGCGGCGCGGGCCAGTCATCCTCAAGTGAACGCCGACCTTCTTCTTCTTCTACCGGTGATGTCTCTTCCGGAGACTTGTTCCTGAGGCTGAGCCTCAGCCGGCATGAGGTGGTCATCGGCGAGCCGATCACGGCCACACTCAAGATTTACCAAAGAGCCAATGTGGTGGGCTTCGAGAATGCCAAGTTCCCTACATTCAATGGCTTCTGGAGCCAGGAGACTTACGTTCCGACCAACATAGAGTTCAAGCGCGAGAGCCTTGATGACAAGATCTACAACACGGCAGTCCTCAGATCCTATGTCCTGATCCCTCAGCAGTCGGGAACCATCCCGATCGATCCGGCGGAGCTTGTCTGCCTTGTAAATGTGAGGAACAGCCCGTCCTCGTCCGGCAGCATCTTCGACCGGTTCTTTGAGGACGACTACCGTACCATCCGCAAGAGAGTCGCAACCTCGCCGCTGAAAGTCAAGGTGAACCCGCTTCCCGCTGGGCAGCCTGCGTCATTCGGAGGAGGCGTGGGTAATTTCGGAATATCCGCGCGTCTGACATCGGACAACCTCAAGACTCATGACGCGGCCTCTCTGGTCATTACGGTCTCCGGACGCGGCAATGTCTCGCTTCTTGAAGAGCCGAAGGTCAGCTTCCCTCCTGATTTCGAGACCTATGACACGAAGACGACGGAGAACACGAACAAGAGCACCGGCGGCACGTCCGGCAGCAAGTCTTTCGAGTATCCTTTCATCCCAAGAAGCCACGGTGATTTCACGATCGAGCCTGTGGAATATTCCTACTACGATGTAAACTCCGGCAAGTACGTGACACTCAGGACTGAGCCGATGCACATCAAGGTGGCTAAGGGTAAGGGCGGAGATTCGTCTCCGGCCGTGACGGTGAATTCGGGTGTCGAGCGTAAGGATGTGAAGAGTCTTGCAGACGACATACGTTTCATATTCACCGGCAAACCGGGCCTGCTAAGTTCTGGTCGAACAGCTTGAAGCCGTTTGTC
>OLRH01000806.1_pt1 | contig 16220 bp, 12 predicted proteins | sample 1672321 | NCBI WGS metagenome assembly OLRH01 (sample SAMEA3136671, study PRJEB25190) | human gut metagenome | reverse complement strand
GGACGTCTGTCATTGTCCCTGAACAGAATTTCGTTTTGGTCGGGGTTGATCTCCGCTCTTACCTTGCCCTCGGCGTCCACCGTAAAGCGGCAGTCAAGGTGCAGGAACGGTCTGCGGTACACCGCCGCAAGGCTCAGCTTGCAATCGATCACAACAACGCCGTCTTCCTCTTTCGCGTTGCAGGCATAGACTTTTATCGCGGGTTCGTTGTAGCCGGCCTGCTCCCATTCCTTGCGCACAAACTGGTCGTTGTCCGTCGGTGCACGCCACACGTTCCACGTCATCGGGCGGGTCATGATGTTCACATTGTTCTTCACCATAGACGTAAACACGCCCTCGGTCTTCGAGAACACATAACGGAAGCTGTCGCCCGTCACCGTCACGGCGCGGCTGTCCTCCTCCGCAATAACAAAGCCCTTTCTAAGCGCTTCTTCCTTGCGTGCCCCGCGGGAAACGATCAGCTGGTCAAAGCCGAGCGGGTGTCCCTTCTCAAAGAACACGCTGTCGTTCTTCTTCGCGCTGTACTGCAGAAGCACCGCCACGTCGCCCTCCGTCGGGATTGCATCCGGCAGCGTAATGACACCGCTTTCGTGCGGGGCAATCTTGATGTCGTCCATCACGCCGCAGGCCACCGTATCGCCGTCCTGCTGAATTTCCCAGGAAAGCGTCAAAAATTCTTCCGTATTCGTAAAATCGCGGTAATTCGTCAGCTGAATTTCCCCCGTTTCGCGGTTCACAAGCGCCGCGCGCACCGGGCGAATGACGTTTTTATATTCGAGTAAACCCGTATGCGGTGTGCGGTCGGGGTACACAAGGCCGTCCATGCAGAAGTTGCCGTCGTGCGGATATTCGCCAAAATCGCCGCCGTAGCGGAAAATATCGCGGTTGTCGGGCGTCGTGCCGCCGTAAACGGCGTGGTCGCACCATTCCCAAACAAAGCCGCCCATAAAGCGGTCATACTTCATGATAAGCTGCTGGTACTGCTCCGCATCTCCGGGGCCGTTACCCATTGCGTGGATGTACTCGCAAAGCACCAAGGGCTTCGTGTACTTCGGGTCGACCATATATTCATCAATCCACTCCGGCGCCGAGTACATGCGGCTCTCCGTCGTCAGGGAAGACAGGTCGTTCTTGTGGCCGCGCGCATCGTAATACGTGTTCTCGTAGTGCGTCAAGCGGGACGGGTCATATTCGCGCACCCATGCGCCGGCCTTCTCAAAGCTCGGGCCCCAGCCGGTCTCATTGCCGTAAGACCACATCAGCACGCACGCGTTATTCTTGTCGCGGATGACGCTGCGCTGAATTCTGTCCATAATCGCCTTGTCGAAAATCGGGTTCAGTGCGTTGTCCGCATATTCGTCCATGCCGTAGCCGCCGGTCTGCGCCGCCGCACCGTGGCCCTCAATGTCCGCCTCGGCAATAACATAGAAGCCGTATTCGCTGCAAAGCTGTAAGAACCACGGCGCGTTCGGGTAGTGGCTTGTACGCACTGCGTTGATGTTATGCTGCTTCATCAGGAACAGGTCGCGCTTCGCCTGCTCGCGGCTGATGGTGTAGCCCGTCACCGGGTCGCTGTCGTGGCGGTTCACGCCGCGCAATTTGATTTTCACATTGTTAAAATACAGAACGCTGTCGCGGATCTCAATTTTGGAGATGCCCACCTTCTGCTCGATCACTTCATCCGCCGTGCGGAACACGATCGTGTACTGGTACGGGTCCTCGGCATTCCAAAGGTGCGGGTTTTCGAGCGCAAAGTTCGGCTCCGCGCCCGCCGTGCTTTCGAGCAGAGCGCCCTCGGCGTCATACAGCTCCGCCGTCACGTCCGGCAGCCCGATAAAGTCCATCTCCACGCGGATATCCGCATGGGAAAGGTCATCGCTCACCGTCGTCTTTACAAAGTAATCGCGGATGTGCGCCAAAGGTCTGCGGATGAGGTACACGTCACGGAAAATACCGCTCATGCGCAGCTTGTCCTGATCTTCCAGGTACGAGCCGTCACACCACTTTACAACCAGCACCGCCACGGAGTTTTCACCCTCGTTCAGTAAATCGGTGACATCAAACTCGCTTGTCGAATGCGAAACCTGGCTGTACCCTGCAAACTGCTCGTTGATCCACAGATAGAAGCAGGAGTCCACGCCCTCAAAGTTCAAATAAATTTTCTGCGTCAGGTCTTCCGCGTTCATGTGGAAGCGGCGCAGATAAAGACCGCAGGGGTTCTCGTCCGGCACATACGGCGGGTCATACGGGAACGGATAGCGCACGTTCGTGTACTGGTGGCGGTCATAGCCCGCGTTCTGCCAGCAGGACGGCACCTCAATCTCGTCCATATCCTCCTCGTCAAAGCAAATCTCCCCCTCGGAGCCCTCCGGGAACACGTCTAAAAACGAGTCAAAATACCGAAACGACCATGTGCCGTTCAAAAGACACACTCTTGTGGATTCTTCCCCGTCCTCCGGTGCCTTCGGCAAGAAGTAGCTGCGGTTCTGGCAGGTACCCACGTGCAGCACGTCCGGATTTTCGTGCATTTTCTGAAATTCCATTATCAATACCGTTCCTTTCCTGCGTGAAAACGTTTTCCACGCGTGTGTTGAAACACTCCAAAATTCAGTTGAAGCGATTTAGAACCTATGCTATAATGAGCGTACATAGACGGGGATTTTTCCGCATCCCCTCTACTACAAGATTACATGAAAAAAAGGTGCGGGTCAAGCCCGTAACCAAATAAATTTTGAGAAAGGAACAAAAACCATGACGATACAAATTCTGCTCGCCGCCCTGTTCCTTGCGGCAGTGCTGTGGCTCGGCTTTCGTGCCGCGCCGGAAACGGAGGGCGCCCCCGTCCGCCGCGCCCGTATAAAGGAAGCTACGGTCTTCGGCCTGCCCCCCGTGCCCGTCTTCTGCGCCGTGCTCGCTTTGGGGCTTATCCTGCGCTTTATTCTGGGCTACAACATCAACGGGTTCGAGGCCGACATCTCCTGCTTTAAAGCGTGGGCCGCCTATACGCACGATTACGGCTTTAATAACATGTATTACCGGGACTTCTTCCTCGATTATCCCCCCGGCTATCTCTATGTGCTCTACATCGTTGAGGCGTTCCGCCGCCTGTTCGGTGTCGACCAATACGCGCAGAGCTATACGCTCATGATAAAGCTCGCGCCCATTTTGTCGGACATCGCCTGCGCCGCGGCACTTTGGGTGCTCGCCCGCAAAAAGCTCGGTGAAAAAAGCGCACTCCTTATCGCGTTTGCCTATCTTTTCTGCCCCGCCGTCATCGTCAATTCCTCCGTCTGGGGTCAGGCCGATAGCTTCTGCGCGCTGCTGCTCCTCTGCACACTGCTGCTTCTCTGGTACAACCACACGCCGCTCGCCGCGTTCGTCTACGGCTTCGGCATCTTAAGTAAGCCGCAGATGCTCATTTTCGCGCCGGTGCTCATTTTCTGGGTCATTCGCAAAAAGGACTGGAAAAACCTCGTCCTCGGGCCCATCATCGCCCTTGCGACGATTCTCCTGTTCTCCACGCCGTTTATAAAGAATTTCGATTACCTGAAGCTCATCGAAATCTACACCGGCACCATCGATTATTATAATTACTACACCATCAACGCCTATAACGTCTGGGCACTCTTCGGGCTCAACTGGGCTGCCCTGCCGGAGCACAGCACTTGGCTGCAATTCGGCGTGCCGCTCGCAACCGTCCTCGCAGGTCTCTTACTGCTGAAATCGAAGCGCGACGACGCCGTTTTCGCCTGCCCCACCGTTTTAATGTTCACGGTCTACATTTTCTGCGTCAAAATGCACGAGCGTTATCTGTTCCCCGTACTCCTGTGCCTGCTGCTCACCTACGTTTTCACAAAGGAAAAGCGCTTCCTGCTCCTGTTCGCGGGCATATCCACGGTGCATTTTTTGAACGTTGCCTATGTGTTGTACCTCAATAACGCCTACATTTCTCCCACGTCCATTCAAATCCTGTTCCTCTCCGCGCTGCACGTGCTCCTGTACGTTTATATGCTCTATATCACGTACCGCTGCTTTATTTCCGAAAAAGCCCTGCGCCCGCTCCCTGCGTTTAAAACGCAGAAAACCGCCTCGGCCGAACAGCACACAAAGCCCGCCGCAGCGCCCGAATTCTCCCTCATCACCGACAAGAATCATAACGTCCGCCTGACGCGTGTCGATCTTCTCTGCATCGCCGTCGTTACCCTCCTTTACGGCATCGTCGCGTTCACGAATCTCGGTGATCACGAGACCGCCAATACGACATGGACGCCCCAAAACGGCGAATCCGCCGTCTTTGAGACCGACGACACGTACAGCGAAATTTTCTACCTGCCCGGCATCGCCCCCGCGGATAACGGCATCGGCCAGCGCGTCGGTACCAATATGAAGATTGAGGTTTCAAACGATCAAACCAACTGGACGACCGCCGCCGAAAACACGGACGGCAGCGTCTATGCGTGGAAAAACGTCTCCGTCGCCGCCACCGGCAAATATATCCGCATCACATCGATGTGCGACGACCTCGCCATCAACGAGTTCGCGCTCAAAAAGACAGACGGCACCGGCTTTGCAACGCTCACCGCCGTCTCCGGCAACGCGTGGCAGCTCACGGATGAGCAAAACACCGTCCCGCTCTACCCAAGCTACATGAACTCCACCTATTTCGACGAAATCTACCACGCCCGCACCGCCTACGAGCACATTTTGGGACTCGAGCCATACGAAAACACGCACCCCACGCTCGGCAAGCTCATCATCTCGGTCGGCATTCGCATCTTCGGCATGAACCCGTTCGGCTGGCGCTTCATGGGCACGTTGTTCGGTGTTCTGATGCTCCCTGCGCTCTACCATTTCTTAAAGCGCCTCTTTGGCTCCACGTTCCTCTGCACCGTCGGTACCGTCCTCTTTGCGTTCGATTTCATGCACTACGTCCAAACACGCATCGCAACCATCGATACCTACGCTGTGTTCTTCATCATTTTAATGTACGACGCCATGCTCGTGTTTATTCAGCACGATTTAAAAACCGACAGCTTCAAAAAGCTCCTGCCCCCGCTGCTTTTAAGCGGCATCTTCATGGGGCTCGGCATCGCAAGCAAGTGGACGGTCGCCTATGGCGCAGTCGGCCTCGCCGTGCTGTTCTTCGGCAAGCTCATCGTCTCTTACCGCGAAGAGAAACGCCACGCCGCCGTGCAGAAAGCGCTCCTTAATAAATCCATAAAGCTCTGCCTCTGGTGCTGCCTGCTGTTCATCGCCATTCCGTTCGGCATCTACTTTACGGCGTTCCTGCCGCTCACCACATTGCCGCATAACCGCTACAATGTTTTCGGCCGGTTCATCGCGTACCAAACGCATATGTATAATTATCACTCCACGCTGCAGGCGACCCACCCGTTTGAGTCCCCGTGGTATCAATGGCCGTTCGACATCCGCAACGTGTGGTACTACGGCAATTACAGCGCCGACAGCGAGGGCCACATCCGCACCATTTCGGTGCTCGGCAACCCGCTGTTCTTCTGGGCGTGCGTGCCCGCCACCGTATACGCGTTCGTAAGGGCTGTAAAACGGCACTCCCGCACCGCGCTCATCTGTGTCATCGGCTTCTTGTCCGCATATCTACCGTGGGTACTCGTGCCGCGCTGCACGTTCATTTACCACTATTTCACTGCCGTGCCGTTCATTCTCATCGCGCTCCTCATCGCGTATCAGCGCCTTGAAGAAACAGCTTCCCTGCGCCGCGTCGTCTTCACAAAAGGCGCTGTCACGCTCACAGTCGGCAGAATTCTCCTGCTTGCCTGCGTCCTCGTGCACATTCTTATGTTCATCGCGTTCTACCCCGTACTCACCGGCACCCTCACCACGCAGAACTACGCCAACGCCTTAGAATGGCTCCCCAGCTGGTTTTTTATCTAACGTAAACCACAGCATATATAAAAAGGGCGGCACAAAGCCGCCCTTCAAGAACCCCCTTGATAGGGTTTCTTACGAAGAACCGTCCCCCGGACGGTTCTTCTATTTTCCTGATCTTGCGTTTGGCAAAAGTATTTCGAGCTCTGCGGAGCTCGACCAAAGGCCTTGCCTTTGGAATCCACGACCTTTTGAAAAAGGTCGTCGAAAACTTTATTTGCCCGCTCTATTTCAGCTCACTTACCCCTTCACCGACTCCGTCGCCGCCGCACTGTTCACCGGCTTATCGAGGTTCTTAATCTCCTTGTTGTAGAGAATTACAAAGAATACAACCGTCACAATGAGCGAAATAAATTCGGAGATTGGGAAGCAGAACCACACAGCGCCGAGGCTGATTTTCGAGAGCAGCCACGCCGCCGGCACCAGCACAACCAGCTGACGCATCACAGACTGCACAAGGCTGTACATGCCGTGGCCCGTCGCCTGAAACAGCGTCGAAAGCGTAATGCCGATCGCCGCCATCGGGAAGTGGATCGCGATGATTCTAAGCGCCGAGTCGCCGATCTCGTGCAGCTCCGGCGTCGCGTTAAAGATGGAAATCAGCGTGCCCGGGCAGATTTCAAACACGATAAGACCCGCAATCTCAATAATAAGCGCAATCACGCAGCCGATCTTCACCGCACCCGTCACACGCTTCTTGTTGCGCGCACCGTAATTGTAGCCCATAATCGGCATGAGCCCCTGCGTCAAGCCGAACACCGGCATAAACACAAAGGACTGCAATTTAAAGTAAACACCGAACACATTCACGGCCACTGCGGAAAATCCTGCCAAAATGCCGTTCATTGCCATGGTCATCAGCGTGCCGATGGCGTTCATCACGATGCTCGGCAGACCCACAACGTAAATGTCCTTCATCGTCTTGCCGTGGAAACGGAAGCCCTTAAATTCCAGCGCAATCGCGTGGTTGCCGAAAAACAAAATGCAAAGGCCCACAATCATCGAAAGGATCTGGCCGCCAACCGTCGCATACGCCGCACCGGCCACGCCCATGTTGAAGTTGAAAATGAGGATCGGGTCAAAGATGATGTTTGCCACCGCGCCCACAAGCTGAATGATCATCGGCATCACCATGTTGCCCGTCGCCTGTAACATTTTTTCAATGACCGCCGCAAAGAAAAAGCCGAACGATGCTACCGTCACAATCGTGATGTACGTCGTGCCCATGCTGAGCACTTCCGCGTCCTGCGTGTAAAGCGCCGTAAACGGACGCGCCACGATCGCACCGAAAACTGCAAAGACCACATACGTGATCGCGGAAAGAATAATGCCGTGCGTCGCCGCATTGTCCGCCGCCTCCTGGTCGCGCTCGCCGAGTCTGCGGGAAATGAGTGAGCTCACGCCCACGCCGGTGCCCACGCCGAATGCCACCAACAGGTTCTGAATCGGGAACGCCAGAGAGACCGCCGTCAGTGCGTTCTGGCTCACCTGCGCCACAAAGTAGCTGTCCACAATGTTGTAAAGCGCCTGAATCAGCATCGAGAACATTGCCGGCAGTGCCATCGTCAAAATCAGCGGCAACATCTTCGCAGAGCCCATACGGTTGTTTGCCGGGTCCTCAAGCTTCACCGTTTTTTCCGCCATAAAATCAAACTTCCTTTCTTTTGCAAATCTTTACGCTCCAAACGCGGTTTTTTCGCATGAAAAGACTTCGCCGCAAGCACGGCGAAGTACGCTGTTTAAAGCCTTTAGTTTTCATTTTGTCCGACCGTTATCCTGTTCACAGTCTAAAATCGAACTGATACAGTATAACACACTTTATTTTCCGCCGCAACACTTCGCATAAAAACGCGCATTTTCACCAATTCCGCGCCCCAAAACAAGCCCTATCGTCACAGAATATTCACCTTTTGTTCTTGCATTTGACGCAATAAATCGGTACAATAAATACAAACTGGTCATACTCTGCACAAACAGGGGATTTCCGGGAGGAAACGGGGTCGCTTTTCGTCCCGCAATATTGGAATAAGGAAGGTAGAAATTTATGGCATCCGGCAAAATCATGATCGTAGACGACGATAGAAATATCTGTGAGCTTTTAAGATTGTATATTGAAAAGGAAGGCTTTGAAACAGCCATTGCAAACGACGGTAAGGCGGCCGTGCAAATGTTTGATTCCGTCAACCCGGACCTCATGCTGCTCGACATCATGCTCCCGGAGCTCGACGGCTGGCAGGTCTGCCGCGAGATCCGCAAAAAGTCCCAGTGCCCCATTATTATGCTGACGGCCAAGGGCGAAGTGTTCGATAAAGTCCTCGGCTTAGAGCTCGGCGCGGACGATTATGTCGTAAAGCCCTTCGAGACAAAAGAGGTCATCGCGCGCATCAATGCCGTCCTCCGCCGCATTGGCAAAAAAGAATCCTCTCAGGTGAAAGAAGTTCACTACGAGAATCTCTCCATCAACCTCACAAATTACGAACTCAAGGTCAAGGGTGTCCAGATTGACACTCCGCCAAAGGAAATGGAGCTCATCTATCATCTCGCCTCGAACCCGAACCGCGTCTTCACGCGTGACCAGCTCCTCGACGAAGTGTGGGGCTTTGATTATTACGGCGATTCCCGCACCGTAGACGTGCACGTTAAGCGCCTGCGTGAAAAACTCGAAGGCGTTTCCGATAAATGGTCGCTTAAAACCGTCTGGGGCGTCGGCTATAAGTTTGAAGTGAAAGAATAAGCCGGCGAAAGGAAGGATTCCCCTTGCAAAAATCCCTGTTCGGAAAATACCTGCGCGTCACCATGGTCATCGTGCTCGCCAGCTTCATCGTGCTCGGCAGCGTCATGATGTTTGTGTTCTCGCAGTACACCAAAAGCGATAAGCGCAAACTGCTTATGCAAAACGCCTCATCCATGGCGTCCATTACTTCCGTCGTAGACATCACGAATAACGGTGCACCGGAGCTTCTGAAAGTCTTTGTGCGCACGTTCTCTCTCAATATCGATGCCGATATTTTCGTCACCGATCTCGAGGGCAACGTCCTGTTCGGTGCCTATGCCAACAGCACCTCAAATATCGGCGCAAATTTCATTCCGCAGACGAAGATTTCGGCAGACATCGTAAAGTGCGCGTCCGAGGGCTCCTACACCGGTGACGGACGCAAAAACGGCATTTACGATACCCCGTACTACGTCGTCGGCGTGCCGCTTTATTCCGTCGCCGAAACATCATCTTCCGAGGCAGGAGGCGAAAACAGCACCAGAGTGCCCGTCGGTGCCGTTTTTGCCGCCATGAACGCTGCCTCCCTCACGGAGTATCAGTTCGCCGCACTGCAAATGTTCCTCATCGCCGCAGCCGCCGCGTTCATTCTGGCGTTCGTTGTCGTCGGCCTCTTCTCCTACCGGCTCGTCAAGCCCCTGCGGCAGATGTCCGCCGCAGCCAAAAGCTTCGGCGACGGCGATTTCTCCATCCGCGTGCCCGTCACAAGCAACGATGAGATTGGTCAGCTTGCCACTGCGTTCAACAACATGGCAGATTCGCTCTCCGGCAGCGAAAGCATGAACCGCAGCTTCGTCGCGAACGTCTCGCACGAGTTAAAGACCCCGATGACAACCATCGCGGGCTTCATCGACGGCATTCTGGACGGCACCATTCCGCCGGAGCGCCAGTCGCATTACCTGCACATCGTCTCCGACGAGGTCAAGCGCCTCTCGCGTCTTGTCCGCACTATGTTAAATCTCTCCCGCATCGATAACGGCGAGCTAAAGATCCGCCCAAACGATTTCGATATTTCCGAGACCGTCCTCTCCACCGTGCTCACGTTTGAAAAGAGCATCGACGAGAAAAAGATCGACATCCGCGGGCTCGATACCTTGCAGCCCATGCAGGTGCACGGCGATGAAGACCTTTTGCATCAGGTCGTCTATAACCTTGTCGAAAACGCCGTCAAGTTCACAAACACCGAGGGCTACATCTCCTTCAACGTCTCGGACAGCATCGACCGCATCGTCGTCACCATCGAAAACAGCGGCTCCGGCATCCAGTCCGATGAGCTCCCCCTCGTGTTCGAGAAGTTTTATAAGACCGATAAATCGAGAAGTCAGGATAAAAACGGTATGGGTCTCGGCCTGTACCTTGTCCGCACCATCATCAAGCTCCACGGCGGCGACATTTCCGTCTCCTCCGTCGTGAACGAGTACACCCGCTTCTCGTTCTATATTCCGAAGCCGCAGGAACCCCCGAAGTTGAAGTACAATACCGGCTCCATCCCGGTCACCGTGCCGGTCGAAGATGCCGTCATCTCGGAGCGCCCCAAAAAGGAGCACCACGGCCACAAGGATAATAAAGAGCCCGATCAGAAATAAATCCAAAAGTGAGGTATCACACCATGGACGATTTTGAAAACAAAACCCCGGAAATGCAGGAGCCTGCTTCTTCCGAAGACAATATCCCCGAAACACCGGAAACCGCGGAGACCGCTCCCTCAGAGCCCACCGTTTCTGATGAACCGGCCGCTCCCGCAGAACCGACTGTCACCCTGGAACCAACCGTTTCCGATGCTCCCACGGCAGAGCCGCTCCCGAATGCCGAGCAGACGCCGGAAGCCCAGCCCATCCCGAACGTGAACATTCCGCCGCAACCGCAGCCCGTTCAGCATACCGGCTATTATCCCCCGCAGCCGCCGTATCAGCCCTACCCGTACAACACGCAGCCAAACGCCCCGCAGTACGGAAACCCGCCGTATGGCTATGCAAGCTACAACACCCAGCCGCAGCCGGGGCAGTACCCGCCGCCCTACGGACAAGGTGCTTATCCCCCGCCGTACCCGCAGAATATGCAAAATCCATATCCGCATCCCGCACCGCAAAAAAGGAAAATGCCGCTCGGGTTGCGTATTCTCATCATCGTCATGTCCGTCCTCGTCGCAGGCTCCGTCATCGGCTTTGCTTCCTACGGCATCTACGCCGCCGTGAACCGCGGTTACGGCGTCACAACGCTGCCGGGCGATCCGCTCATCCCGAACTTCCCGTATGAAAACGACGGCAGCGACAGCGAAACGCCCGGCGAAGACGAAACGCCCGATACGGACGACAGCTTCACCCCGCCGGACATCGCCGTCACCCCGAATACGGAAGGCATCACCTTAGATAAAGAGCCGAATACCGCCGAGCTCGATATCGATGCCGTGTACGATAAGGTCATCCCGTCCACTGTGCTTGTCATCACGCAGAGCGGCGAAACGCAGGGCACAGGCACCGGCATTTTCGCAACGGAAGACGGCTACATCATCACGAACAGCCATGTCATTTTAAATTCCAAATCCGTTTCTGTGCAGGTCAAAACGTATGACGGTGAACTTCACGATGCCGTCGTCGTCGGGTTCGACAAAACCACCGACCTCGCCGTGCTCAAAATCGACGGCACAGGCTACATGCCCGCCGAGTTCGGCGACAGCGATGACTTGCGCATGGGCCAGTGGGTTGTCGCCATCGGCAACCCGGGCGGCGAGCAGTTCTCCGGCTCCATCACGCGCGGCGTTATCTCGGGCCTCAACCGTTCCGTCGGCTCGTACAGCTCGAACGGCATGACGTATATCCAAACCGACGCCGCCATCAATCCCGGCAATTCCGGCGGCCCGCTCGTCAACTTACACGGTCAGGTCATCGGCATCAGTTCCGCTAAAATCGTCTCCGAGCAGTACGAGGGCATGGGCTTCGCCATCCCGATCACCGGCGCAAAGAGCATCATAGACGACCTGCTTGCAGGCGGTTATGTGCAAGGCCGCGTCCGCTTCGGCATCAAAGGCACTGCCATCACCCAGATGCAGGCCGCCATGTATGACGTCCCGCAGGGCTTCATGATCAGCGAGATCGACGAAGACAGCTGCTTTAACGGCACAGACGTGCAGGCGTATGACATCATCACCGCCATCGATGATACCGAAACGAAATCGCTTGAGGAGCTCGCAAACGCACTTTTAAATTATAAGCCCGGCGATACCGCCGAGATCCACCTGTTCCGCCCGAACGAGAGCGGCGTAGGCGGCGAAGAATTCACCGTCACCGTTACCCTGCTCGAAGATAAAGGCGAAACGCAAGGCTAACACCTGCCTGCGGCAAGCGAATGAATAAAGTCTTTAGTCAAGTTTTCTTCGAGAAAACTTGTGAATTCCAAAGGCAGCGCCTTTGGTCGTCGTCCGCAGACGACGAAACACCTTTTGCCTCCCAAAAATCAGGACGGGAGAACAAACAGTCCGGTGGACTGTTTGTTCGTGGGAGACCCAATTAGGGGGTCTCCCAATGAATTTGCGCGGCAAATTCATAAAAACCGCCTTTAGAAATCCCTAAAAATTACACGCAATACACCAAGAAGCGCGCAGCTCCTCCAAAAGCTGCGCGCTTCTTTTTTAATGATATATCTTTCTTTGTTCGATATGATATTTTCCTCGCGGAAAATGATATAACGCCTTATCTGAACGCCAACACCGCGTACGTTACGCCGCTTTCGTTCAGCGATGCCATGCCGCTGCCGTCCGTCGGGGCGGTTTGGGTCTGCAGCACCGTCACCTGCGCCGTGGAAAGCGTCACGCCAAGGCTGTTCTGGCCGCCTGCCGCTATGCCGGCGTATTGCTTTGTGCAGCCCGTCATCGCCTGCGAAAACGGCTTGTCCACCGCAAAAACGATCACCGCACTCGGACTGAAGCCGAATAAGATCGTGCGCGAGGCCGCACCCGTGCCCGTGTACGTGCGCACCTCCGTCGGCGTATCTAAACGCTTTCTGCGCGTGTCATTTAAATGCAGGTTATCGTTTTGAATGTGCCCGCCAAGCTGCGACTCTATGGCTTCGTTGTCCGCCACAAAATCCACACGGCGCGGCTTGTCCGTCCCCTCCCAAAGGCAAAGGCCGAGAACCGTTGATTTTTTACTTGCTGCCATGTTTCTCCTTTCCGCTCATAAAACGTCGAGCGCGTTCCAAGTCTTGTTTCGAAGGTCGAGCACATTCCACGAGCTCCCCACCGCGTCCTGTGCATCCCACGTGTTTTTGCCGAAATCGAACACCAAACTGAGGTGCGCAGGCAAAAACGCGCGCGCTTCGCTTTCCGCCGCCGCTTCGGAAATGCCCATGGTAGAGAGCACATTTATGTTCAGCACGCCGCCCTTTTGCGGGACGAGTTTCCTTTGATGCCTGCCGCTAAAAGCTGCTTTTGCATCGCTTCCACCGTGTGGTCTGCGGGGGTCACCGCGCCGCGGGTCAGCAGCATCGCGCGCCGGTTTTTCGTGCTGTCCACGGATGGCACCACGCGAAACAGCGATTCAAACGCTTTCAGCCCGTCCTCCTCCGCCGTCTGCACAAACGCGTCGCGCCGCACATGAGAAAGCGTATCATACACGAGTTCAAGCCCCTTTGCATACGCCGCAAGCTCTGCCGAAAGCCACTTGTCTTCTCCAAAATACAGCCCCGTTTTTTCGAGCATCGCGCGCATGCGGGTTTCCAGTTCCGTCATTTGCCCTCCTTACTGCGTCTCCAGCACATTTACAGCGCCCGCTGTGACGATTTCCCCGGCGTTCGGCGTAAAGTCCGCCACGCTCGCCGGCACCGTGCAGTTTTGTGCTACGCCCGTCTCCATCACCGCATGGATTAGCCCCGCCGTCACAAACGGCTCGCCCACCTCAAACGCATTCAGGTACGCCGTGATTGCCGCCGTGCACGATGCTTTCGCATCTTCAAACGCGCACCCGTCCTTCGGCTTCACGTAAACTGTCACCGGCTTTTTCACAGCCACCGCTGCAGCCACCGTCACGTCCACACTGATCTCCTTGAGCTTTTCGAGCGTCTCTCCGACTTTTCCGAGCACCTCGTCCGTCACCGCGCCGTTGTCGCCGTACAGGTACACCGCCACCGTGTTCACACCGTTTGCGCGCGGCACCACCTGAACGCTTTTCACGCCCGGTGTCATCAGCGCCGCACGGCGGTACGTCTCCGTGTTCGAGCCGTTCGGCAGTGCGTAAAAGCACCGCAAAAGGCGTGTGCGCAGCGCTTCGTCGTCCTCTTTATCCGCGCCACCCGTAAACGGCACATCGTTCGTCACGCTTTCAATGCCGGACGGCGGCGTGATGAGCGTGTTCACCGCACCCTTTGCCGCGTTGCCGCGCCTGCCGCCCAAAACCGCCTGCGCCGCCGCTGTCACCGTCAGTGCGCCTGCGGGCAGCACAGCCGCCTCCGTCGTCTCATATTCCACCGCGTTTTCGCCGCTTGCCGCACACACCGTGCCCGCGGGGATCTCCGCCGCGTAGCTCAGCGCCGTTCGGCGCGAAAACGTCAGCGTGCCCACAGATTTCACCGCGTCCTTGCGCACAAGCCCGCGTTCTTCGGCGTGCAGGTCAAGCGCCTCGCCCGCCGCCGTCTGCGGAAAGCAATTCAGCTTCAGCGATTCCGCCGCGCACAGCACCGTATACAACTCGCCCGCCAGTACCTTCAGACGGATCGAAACGTCCGCCGCGTCCTCGGGCTCCGCGCCCGCCAGCGTTTTGTATTCCGCCGCCATGTGCGCATAAATTTCCTCAAATTTCACACTTTCGCCCCTTTCACCGCAATCTCCTCCGTGCCGAGCATCGTCTGGAGTCCGAAGATAAACTGCTCCCCCTCGCGCCGCACGGAGACCGCCTCAACACCGGCTAAGGGCAACAGCGCCGCCTGCGCATACCGAAGCGCCCGCTCCTCGGCGTGCTCGTCCGATGCATCCAGCATATAAAACCGGCTGCCGAGCACGCGGTCATAGCAAAACGCGCCGCGTTTTAGGCAAATGCGGTTATACGCGCGCTGCATAAGCGCGTTAAGCCCCTCGGCCGTCTTCGGCAGCCCTGTCGCCGCCGTCTGCGTTATGCCGTTTAAAATCACGACCTCCACGCTATTCCTCCTTTTTCTCAAACACCTGCCCATTGATGACGACCGTGCCGTCGAGCTTCAAAACGATCTCCGCACCGCCCGCTGAGAACAGCCGCACCTCGCCGGGCAAAAGCGTTCCCGCGTCGTTCACAACGCCAAGGCACACACCGCCGGTCATCACAGCCTCCGTACCCTGCGGCACGCTCACCGCCATGCCGTACGGCACCGTTACAGTCGGTGCACGGCGCTCCAGCTCCGTGCAGACGGAAATCTTCCCGCCGCCCGTCGTCACAACGCCTGTTTTCACGCTTTCGGCCTTTTCCGCCGTCTCCTTTTTCGTCAGCCACATGTTCATGCCTCCTTTAAACCGGTTCAAAATGCAGCTCGGTCTTCACGTCTTTCCCGCGCAGCAAAACGTTTTTGGAGATGAGCCGCATCTCGCCAAGCTCCTCCGTCCGCATCGTGTCCCCCATGTTCCCGTCTATATAAGAAGCACATGTCAGCTTTAGTCGCTTTGCCGCCCTGCGGCTTTCATTTAAAAGCGCCGTCGGTGCTGTTTTCGCATAGGCGGAAAGATACCGCACGCGCACCTGTGGGGCCAAAGGATCGTGATATTCCGCGCTGTATGCGCCCGTCTGCGCGTTTTGCACCGTAACGCCGCTCAGCATTTTGTACGGGCAAAAAATCACCTCCCGCGCCGTCACCCAGTCGGGCTTCACCGTTTTCGGCACGTAGCTTTCAAAGTGCACGCCGCCGCTTTTGTCCGTATACGGCGTACAGTTTAGATATCTCTCAGAGAACGTTTGCAGCGCTTCAAAACAGCTCACGCCCTTTTCTACGGTCAAAACGCCCTCCACCGGCCGCCTGTCGCCGCCCACGGCGTGCAGCCCCAGCGGCATCAGATACATCCGCTCCAAAAGCCGCAGCGAGGGCAATCTAAGCTCCATCGGTGCCGCCTCGTTGTCGAGCAAAAGCGCCGCGCGGCTGCGCAGGAAGAAGGCCTCCGTGCGCGCGCCGTTCCGGCATTTCACGCGGTGTTCGTCCACGATACCGTCAAAGATCACCGCGCCGTCCTTTTTAAGCACCGCCCCCACGGGCTCTTCCGTAAAAAGCCGCTTTCCCGCACTAAACCGCACCGTCAAACTGTCCGCCACCGTATCCGCGTCGCTTCTTAAAAGCCATTCGTTCGGCTCCTCTTTCGGCGAGTGTTTTTCACCGCTTGCAAACACAAACTCAAGCGAAAAATCCGTCACGGAACATGCACCTCCTCGCCGTCTTTCAGCGCCGCAATACACGCGATATGCCGGTTATTCTCCGCCAAGCGGTCAATCGAAACGCCCGTAAAATACGCGTAATCCCACAGGCTCTCGCCCGCCTTCGCGCGGTATGTCCGGCCGGAGACCGCTTCGCTTTTCCCCGCCGTCTCCACAAA
>OLRH01000793.1_pt1 | contig 16327 bp, 17 predicted proteins | sample 1672321 | NCBI WGS metagenome assembly OLRH01 (sample SAMEA3136671, study PRJEB25190) | human gut metagenome | reverse complement strand
GCACCACAAGGACAATCCCTTGCCACATATCACACCGCATACGCTACGCCATACATTCTGCACAAGACTGGCAAGCAAGAACATGAACCCGAAAGATTTACAGTATATCATGGGACATTCAAACATCAGTATCACAATGAACTGGTACGCTCATGCGTCCATAGATACCGCAAAATCAGAGGTTCAGCGTCTAATCGCATAGAAGTATTTACCACGATTTTAACCACGATTGACAGGGAAAATATAAGAAGATAGACCTAGATATGCGAGGTTTACCACAAAAGCAAAATGCCCGTAGAGCCGATAAAATAAGGCTCTGCGGACATTTAGGAAGATATAAAAAGATAGTCAAAAAGACATATATAATTTATAAAAAAGTCATAAATGCATAAAAAGAAGCTCTACGCTTCTTTTTTTAATATATCGGAATTAAAGCTAGTACAACCGCAACACCTAATAAACCAATTGCAATCATATGTATAATCTCTTCCTTTTTTGTATATGCATTATCAGGTTGTGTTTGTTGTCTTTTTGTGAATTGCATACGCACATAACACATCAATATTAATCCTGCAAATCCTAAAACGTATGTAATGATTTCTTTTATTGACACAAATATTCCTCTTTTCCAATTTAATTATATATATAAATAATAGTTAAGAAAACAAATTTAACTACCACATTAATATGGTAAATATTACCACAATAAAAATCGTTTTTATTTTATTATCATTCTTTTTTTCATCTTATAATTTATTTGAAAGTGAGGAACTACATATGATGAATTATATTAAAAGTACAAGTAGCGAAATCGAACTAACAAATCGTACAGATCTATATCCTGATATGATGTTATACTCATACTTGATTCGCCCTAGTAAAGGAGATGTGAAACATTTTTATAGTGATGATAAAGAAACTTTAATTTTATTACAAGAAGGATCACTTACATTGAAATACGAAGACAAAGAAGCCACAATCACTCGTAGCAATGTGTTTGATGATGCTCCTGTTGGATTACAATTCAATAAACAAGTCGCAGTTGAAGTTATTGCAAATGAAGATAGTGAATACCTATGTTTCCAAACAGAAAATGATAAAACTTATCCAACGACTCTGTTCAACAAAGATAATGTAGTTGTTGTAGATCGTGGAGCTGGACAATGGAACGAATGTGCTACTCGTAATGTTCGTACAATGGTTGACTATAAAATCAATCCTAATAGTAACATGGCCTTTGGTGAAACAGTAAACTACCCAGGTAAATGGAGCACATTTATTCCACACTTACATGATCAACCAGAACTATACTATTATCGTTTCAATCGTCCTGAAGGATTTGGTGCAAGTTTCTATGGAGATAATGTTTACCAAATCAAAGATAGAAGCTATATTTGCGTAACAGAAAAATTAGCCCACCCTCAAGTCACGGCTCCAGGATACGCAATGAATTATTTCTGGATCATTCGTCACTTTGATGACAATCCTTGGACTGGTGCAGAAAACGTTAAAGAACACGAATGGTTGCTAGATCCGAACTGCAAAATCTGGCCTGAAAAATAATATAAATAAGAGCTGCATTGCAGCTTTTTTATTTGTGTTTTGCATTATAATATATCTGAGGTATTGATTATGAAGAAAATATATACATGTATGCCTTTAAAAGAAAAACATAAAAAAATATTAGAAAGTTCATCGTCCAATTGTGAATTCATCCATTTAGGACAAATAAAGCCTAGTCTTGAACAAGTCAAAGATGCGAATGTCATCATCGGAAATATTCCAGTAGATATTCTTAAAAACATTCCCAATTTAGAATTTGTACAACTCAACAGTGCAGGTACAAATGGATATTCAGATAATCCAGACTTTTCTAAAAATGCATTACTGGCCAATGCCACAGGTGCTTATGGAGTTGCGATTTCAGAATGTATTCTAGCTGGTATTTTAACTTTAATGAAACATATTCCTAGCTATATCAAAAATCAATCGAACCATGATTGGAAGGATGAAGGAAGTGTTGAATCGATTTATAATTCTAATATTCTTGTACTTGGTTTGGGTGATATTGGTAAAGAGTTTTCTAAAAGAGCCTATGCGATGGGTGCTCATACTACGGGGATTAAAAGAAATATTAAAGATAAACCAGATTATATTGATAAATTATGTACAATGGATTCACTATATGATGAATTAGAAAAGGCAGATATCATTGTTTCAAGTCTTCCTGGATCTAAATCTACGTATCATTTATTAGATGAAGAAGCTTTAGCCCATGTTAAGAAACAACCAATTTTCGTCAATGTAGGAAGAGGTTCTTTAATTGATTCTAAAGTATTAGAAAAAGCTCTAAAAGAAAATATTTTCTCTGGAGCCTATATCGATGTAACAGATCCAGAACCATTACCTAAAAAGAATGAATTGTGGAATCTAAACAATTTAATCATCACTCCACATATCACGGGTGGGTATCATTTAGAAGAAACTTTGAATCGTATTGTCCAAATAAGCGCTACAAATATTAAAAACTATTGTGAAGGAAAGAAAATCATAAATAGAGTGAATCTAGAGGTATAACATAATGTTTCATTTATTTAAAAAGAAAGAGAAAATAAAAAGAGAATTGCCACCTGGGACAATTCGCAAAGAGTTTCATTTTGAAGGAAACGTCCAAAACATTGGTTTTCGTTTTGAAGTACAAAGCCATGCCAAACCATTAGGTATTACAGGCTATGCCAAAAATAATGATGATGGTAGTGTCACAGCACAATTTCAGGGAAAACCTAATGATATTAATAAAGTCATTTTATCTCTTCAAAATATTGATCGTATTCAGATTGACTTTATCAGTGAAAAAGATATTCCTTTAGATTATTATGAGAATGATTTTTATATTCTGTATTAACTTGAACAATGCTCATGAGTTAGAGCATTGTTTTTTTATCAAGAAACAATTTCGTTATTCCGATAGAATTACAACGGGCGCGTTACCAAAGGATCCTGTAACATTCGCAATCAACTGAGATAGATAAGTATCCATTTGTACTTTATCAACTAGAAAATCCAATCGCTTTTCTACATAGTCTTCCATATCCCTAATACTATCAAAATTTTGCACCGCTTTATCCGACAAATAGAATTCTCCAATTGAAGAAATATCTAAAAAAGGAGCATTTGAATTTTCGGATTTTAACTCTTTTCTTAAACGAACACTTATTTTTGTTTCAGTACAATCCACAATTTCTAACAATCGAGAAACTTGAACATTTTCATTTTCTTTAGATACTTGTTCCACAGAATATCTGATACTTTCCAAATACATATTCATTCCAGTTATTTGTAACATACATTCTCCTTATACATTAAAATCTTTTAATGACCTTAACACAAAATTTCCAACACTAAATTTCTTAGATTCATGACCCATATTTTGCTTATCCACTAAATTTTTATCCTTAAATTTATAATAAGCTAACTCTTGTTCCAACTCCAATATGCGTTGATTTGAAAATGAAGCTCGCCCAATTTTTTCACTAATAGCTGTATTTATATACGTATTTAGACTCACTCCATCCATTTGTGCATTTTCTAATAATTGCTTATGCGTCGTTTTAGGGACCCTTAAAGCTATTTTTCCACTAGGAAGATTTCCTTCCTCTTTTGGGACTGGTAATTCTATTCCTTCTTCTTTTAAATAACTTAGATATACAGCTTTAGTAGCTTGGGCATCGGCAATTGCTTCTTCAATTGTATCTCCACCACCTACACAGCCTTTTAAATCCGGATACTCAACACACCATTCTGTTTTTCCATTTTCCAAATGCATAGGATATACTCTCATTGCATAGTCCATACTATCTCTCTTCCTTTCTAAAATTAATCTCTTCAACTAATTCTACTGCTTTTTTTACATATACTTCTTTTACACTATTCCCATGTTTAGGAATTGGGAAAGGTCTATTTAACAAATCATGTGTAAATATTACATGACTTGTTCCATTTTGATTTTTCTTCTTAAAACCAAAATATTTTAAATACTTCTCTAAATCGGAAAATTCTATTTTATTTCCAGATTTATAATTCTCAATCTTCGCAATTAACTTTTCAATTTTTGACATTCGGTCCTTTCTTATATGATATCATATTCAATATCATTTATGTATAATTATCTACATATTTAAGTTTAACAACCCAATGTGAAAAAGACATTAAATCTGAAAATTTCATAAAAAAAGATATCAATTCATTTTATTTGAACTGATATCTTTTACTCTATCTAGATAAGTTTGTATTCTTAGAATTCATGATTTTAAATACATCTTCTTGTGTTACCACATTAAAATCATGTTGAATCATAAGCTTTAATACACTAGCACTGATTGCGAAATCGACTGTTTTCTGTGGATCAAACCCATTGATTAGTCCATGCACAAATGCAGCACCGTAGGCATCTCCTGCTCCCACAGCTTCTAAACTATGTACTCTATGAATTGGACTTTGGTAGAACTTTCCATCTACGTAATAGATGCCCATCCAATCTCCTTCTTCTACAGTATGCATATTTCTTAATACACTAGTCACACTCTTCACATTTGGAAATTGACGAGTAATTTCTAACATACCTTCTTTATAAGTATCAATCTGATCAATACCTGTAGATAAGTTACCATCAAAGGCATGAATTCCTAGTGTTGCTTCAAAATCTTCATCATTGGCAATACATACATCTACATACTGCATTAAATCGCGCATGACAACTTGCGCTTGTTCTTTAGACCACATTTTTCCACGATAGTTTAAATCACAAATCACTTGAATATCATTTTCCTTACAATATTTCAAAGCACTTCTTACTGTATCCTCAACATATTTAGATACAGCTGGAGTTACGCCTGAAAAATAGAAAACATCTCCTGGCTCTAAGATATTTTCCCAATGATATTCACTTGGCTGAGATAGTGAAAAAGCACTAAATGCACGGTCATATACAACGTTTGTATTACGAATATCACTTCCTTTTTCAAAGAAGTAAATTCCTAAACGATCGCCTCCACGAAGCATATACTCTGTATTTACACCATAATGACGAACTTCACTCAACGCAGACATTCCCACTGGATTGTTTGGTACTTTAGATACAAAAGCACATTTATCTTCATACATCGCTAAACTTACAGCTACATTGGCCTCTGCACCACCATAACTAGCCTCAAAACCATCGCTTTGCATAATACGCAAGTTTTCAGGTGTTTTTAAACGAAGCATGATTTCTCCAAAAGTTACTACCTTCATAATATATATCCTCCATAAACGCTTTAATTATACCATTTTTTAATGTCTACTCATCCTTATTTTTTGTCTTTTCATGAAAGGGATTTCAAAAAATGCTTGTATTTTATTTTTAGCTATGCTATCATCCTTCATGTAAATAACGGCTGTTACTGGTAATGCAGGCAAGACCAAGATATTTAAGTTGCATTTTTAATGCTCCTTTTATCTTGGTCTTTTTTATTGCCATCAGCCTAGAAAGAGGAGAATATGAATTATCAACAATTAGGAAATGATATCATCCAAAACATTGGTGGTATCGACAACATCAAACAATTAACACATTGTGCAACTCGTTTAAGATTCGAATTTTACGACATGAATAAAGTCAACACCAAAAAAGTGGAGTCTTTAAACGGCGTTATCAGCGTTGTAGAAAAAGGCGGTCAATACCAGGTCGTAATTGGCAATGAAGTACAATCCGTTTTTAGAGCCATTCAATCCCAAATGAAAGATGTCCCTTCTACTTCTCATGAAGAATCCGATGAAGAAAAAGGCAGTATTGTCAATCGTATTATCAGTGTAATTTCCACTACATTTACCCCTGTGATTCCAGCCCTAATCGGCGGTGGTATGATCAAAGCCGTATTATCTATTCTTGTTTTATTTAACCTAGTTAATGAAGCAAGTTCTACTTATGAAATCATCAACTTTATTTCCGATGCCCCATTCTATTTCATGCCTGTCCTTTTAGCTTATGGAGCCAGCCAAAAATTCAAAACAAGTCCAATCATGGCAATGACTATGGCATGTGCCCTTTTACACCCAACATGGTCAGGCTTAGTCGCTGCAGGAAGTCCATTAACATTCTTTGGAGCACCAGTCGTATTAGTTGACTATGCATCCAGTGTAATCCCTATTATTTTAAGCGTATGGATCATGTCTTACGTTGAAAAATTTGCCGAAAAATACTCACCATCTATTATCAAGTTTTTCTTGAAACCACTTTTAGTTATGTTTATCTCTGTACCAATCGCATTAATCATTGTTGGCCCATTAGGAAACCTATTAAACGATTTAGTACAATCTGGCGCTAACTATTTAAATGCACACGTAAGTTGGTTAATTCCAATGTTGATGGGAGCCTTCCAACCATTCTTAACACTAACAGGTACTGCATGGGCCATGACTCCAATTGCGACAAGTCAAATTTCTACACTTGGATATGAAATTGTAAATGGACCTGGTATGTTAGCAAGCAATATTGCACAAGGTGGTGCTACTTTGGCGGTTGCTCTAAAGGCAAAAGATGAAAACTTAAAATCTCTTGCATCTTCATCTGGATTTACAGCAGTTATGGGTATTACTGAACCATGTTTATATGGTGTCCTATTAAAATTAAAACGCCCATTTGTTGCTTCTATGATTGGTGGAGCTGCCGGAGGTATCTATGCAGGAATTACTGGCCTAGTTCGTTATGCCTTTGTTTCACCAGGATTAACTGCTATTCCAGCCTTCATTGGTAAAAACCCTATGAACGTAGTTCATGCCATTGTCACAATCATTATTTCTTTCGTTGTAGGTTTTGTCGCATCATGGATTCTAGGATTTAAAGAAGATTCACCACAAGAAGAAGTAGTAGATACTGTTTCAAAAGATGAAATTGTCGCACCTTGCGATGGAACTGTAAAACCACTGTCCGAAGTAAATGACGATGTCTTCTCACAAGAAATCATGGGAAAAGGTATCGCAATCGAACCAAGCGCAGGAAATTTATATGCTCCTTGTGATGGAACAATTACTGTATGTTTCCCAACAGGTCATGCGATTGGATTAAAATCAAAGAATGGAACAGAAATTTTAATGCACGTAGGTATTGATACTGTTAATCTACAAGGAAAATATTTCAGTCCTCAAATTCAAGTCAATGAAGAAGTTAAAAAGGGGCAGTTACTATTAACTTTTGATTTAGACAAAATCAAAGAAGAAGGTTATGACACAACAACTCCAATCATCATCACAAATTCAAAGAATTTCAGTTCGATTCAAATTGAAAAACAATCAACAACTCAACATGGAAACAAATTGATTTCTTTAGACTAGGAGGTAAACCATGCACTATTCTAAATTAAAAGACTTCTCACAAAACTTTTTGTGGGGAGCATCTACCTCAGCTTATCAAGTTGAAGGTGCCATTGATGAAGATGGTAAAAGCCCATCTATCATTGATATGTATGAACATCCAAGTGATGTAGCTAATTTCTCTGTCGCATCCGATCATTATCATAGATATAAAGAAGATATTGCCCTATTTGCAGAAATGGGATTAAAAGCTTATCGTTTCTCTATCGCATGGACTCGTATCTTACCAAATGGAACGGGTAAAGTGAATGAAAAAGGCATCGAATTCTACAACAATGTCATTGATGAATGTCTAAAATACAACATCGAACCTGTTGTTACAATGTATCACTTTGATTTACCATATTGCCTAGAAGAAAAGGGTGGTTGGTTAAACCGTGATACGATTGAAGCTTTTGTTGAATATGCCAAAGTATTATTCGACTATTTTGGATCAAAAGTAAAGTATTGGCTAACAATCAACGAACAAAATACGATGATTCTACATCCTGGTGCAATCGGCTTACCTAAAGGCGGAAAATTACCATCTAAAAAAGATTTGTATCAACAAAACCACCATATGATGCTTGCTCAGGCAAAAGTCATGAAACTCTTCCATAATATGGTTCCAGAAGGAAAAATCGGACCTGCACTAAATTTAACAGCTATGTATCCAGCTACTTGTAATCCAAATGATGCGATTGCCGCTCACAACTGGGAAGTACTTCGCTGTTGGAACTTTGTCGATGTTTGTGCATTCGGAAAATACCACCCTTTGGCACAATGTCATTTAGTTAAGAATGACCAGACTGTTTAGATTGATATATCTAGGCAGTCTTTTTATTTGCTTTCACGACAAAAAGTACAGCATTTCTGCTGCATCGTTGAACATGTGGCCATAAGTATCAATCGAAACGGTAATTGAAGGAGACTGGAGCTTTAGGCTTCAGTTTTCTTTTATTTTGCCGATTTCTGCGGACAGGAAGAATTTCCTTGGCAATCGTATCACAAATATAAGTAGGAACTTTCACTTTTTTAAGATGTTCACGAATGATATGGAAAGCCCGAATAAAATTGAGCTGATATTCATATTTACGTTTTCGTCTGGCAATATCAATTCCATTGGTAATACGACTACAGAAGTTATAAAGAATCATCTTTGCGTAGATTTCCTGTTCAATCAGGTTTCGCTTTTTAGAATGCAACGTATTTAAATCTAAATCATATTTCAACTCACGATAACTGGTTTCAATTTCCCAGCGTAGATGATACAACTCTTTGATATCCTGCATACTGAATTCATCTTTATCTAAATTTGTTACGATACATTCATATATATCCTCCGTAATCTTAAAACGAACCACTCGACACTCAAAATCATAAAAAGAGGTATCTCCAAAGTAATCAAAGCGCTGATTTTGTGGTATAAACTTATAGATTTCAGGATGAGATTTAATTTCATTTGTCTGCTTTGTAGTCAGTGTTCGTTTGGTCCAAACATCGAATTCTTCGTCTGGAAATGGTCCAAAACTGCGTAGCAGCCCAGTGGAATGAATATCCTTGACTCGAACCAGATACTTTTTTCCAGATAAATTAATTTTTTCAAAGGAATTGATAGATTCATACCCTCTATCTGCAATAAAGATGGCTTTATCGCCTTTATAGCGTTCGACAATTTTATTAAATGCCTCTCGTTCATCATGTACAGCCTGTCCCTGAAGAACGATATCATCATAGGTATATTCCAAAATATCATAGCTTGTATTCAGGTGAAAAGCAGAGAACGGTTTATCTGAATTGTTAACCTTTTGGATTGTGGTTTTCTTGTCTTTGATTTCAGAAGTGATTGGCAATGTAGAACCATCTACAGCTAGAAGGCGGTACCCATTATATAATTTAGGCTTTCTAGTTTTTTCATTAAACAAATTGAATAAAGTATAAAAGACATCTGGACGAATCTTGTCTCTTGCCTGTATAAAAGATGAAACAGTCGGCGTGTCTAAGTTGTATCCAAACAGTTTATATAGTTCATCTTTTAATGAGCCACCTTCTAATAACAAAACATTCATCAAGGTATTCCCAAACAGATGTTTCCTTTTGCGAGTAAAGTCTTTATCTGGATTGACGACAAATAAAGAAGAGGATTCATCTAATTGATATATGCATTGTTTTAATATCTTTTTCATGCGTTTAAATTTGTTCATAAGTATGCTCCTGTAATCGTATATTTATAAACAAATAACATATTTTTATATGATTATTCTATCGCAGAAAATAGTGACTATTAAAAAATATTTATGGCTTATTGTGGGGGTAAGGGGGAACTGCGTAAAATTTATTTGCTTTTTTCAAAAAGTATGGTATATTAATTATGACGAAGGCGTTATATGCGCAAACTGGGTTGCTAACCCTTATCTGAAAAGATAAGGACGCTGCCCTTTTATTTTTATAAAAAAGAGAGTAATTCACATTTGCAATTACTCTCTTTCATTATCTTTACTTTTTATTATCTCTAATTATCTCTAATATTTTTGTACTTTCATATTCTTTGTTTGCTTTTACATATTGCGACATTAATTCAAACAATCTTATTTTTACTAAATTATTTGGATTAGGGATAACATTAATGTTCAAAAATGTATCTAAATCATAAAAATTTTCAGATTCTTTAAATTCAAAATGATTGTTTAAAAAGCACAATGTATTAATTATTGGAGACTCTTTAATGTTTTTAGGCTTTTCTATATTTTCTGTCAACACCGGAAAAATTGGTTCATAATGGTTAATTGTGTTCCTCATTTTCCGTATGATTTCTAATTTTGCTGAAAATCTTGTTAACTTTTTGTACTGTATTTGTCCATTATCAGATATAGCAGAATCCCCTGTAACATCTTGATATACTTCTATCTGCTGCTCTATGTCAATCATAAGATATAACATTGAAATCTCCCCTAAAGTTAATACGTTAGGTATTACCCATAGCGGAACTATTTTGCATGTTTTTAAATAATGTCGAACTAACAAATTAGATTGATTTACTTTGAATCCTTCTGAATCGGTGCCTGTGGCACAATAAAGTATTTTTTTTAATAAATCTATACGGCTTTCAATACAAAAATCAGATGGCGTAAAGCCAGTACGAGTTAGTTGATTAAAAATGTTTGGACATAATAAAGGAAACTCATTGATTTTTTGTTTATCAATTATAGTTTGATAATCGTATAAGAAAATTTTAATTTCGTTTATATATTTTGTACTATATAAGTCATCTTGTTTTTTAGAATAAGCTTTGCAGAGGCTAGAGAAAAGAGATGCTTTTAATTTTTGCTCAAATCTTCTGATGTCTTTAAAAAGATAGTTTGCAAATTCACAGTCTATTTTCATTACATTTAACAATTCTTTAAAATTTATGTTTGTTGTATAAATATGATTTCCATTAGCATCTTTTCCATTAGAAAATAGCTCTTTGTATGGATTAACCATTGTAATGTAATTAATATCTTTAAACCAATGCTTGTCTTCTTCATCTATGATTATTCTCTTATTTTTCCTTAAATATTCAATTTGCTCATCTATTGTTTTGTAAGTTTTTAACATCAAATTTTCTTTGTTCATTTACAGTGCTTCCATTTCTATATTAAATATTTTATCATGAATCCATTTAGATTTCGATACAAAACAAAGACTATAAAAAAAGAGATGCAAAATTTATGTATCTCAAAAAAATTGTATTTTTGTTAACTAAATGACATTGCCCTTTGGCATGGTCTTACCTAAAAGATCGTAATATCGCTCCAGAAATTCAAGATGGAGACTTTGAAACATTAAAAGGCGCAAGCCCAGACTTTATCGCCATGAATTATTATTCAACCGCAACTATAGCTGCAAGTAAAGGAGATGCTTCCGATGTAGCTGCAAGAGCGGGTGACCAACAAATTATGCTAGGTGAACAAGGCGTATATCGACCTAGTGAGAACCCATACGTAGAGAAAACACAGTATGGATGGGTTGTTGATCCTGTTGGATTCCGATATACTTTAAGAAAGGTATATGAACGTTACCAACTTCCTATTCTGATTACAGAAAATGGAATTGGTGCCAATGACACATTAGAACCCGATGGATGTATTCATGACCAATATCGTATTGATTTTATTCAAAAACACCTTCACCAAATGCGCTTAGCCATTACAGATGGTGTCAAAATGCTTGGCTATTGTCCTTGGGCTGCCATTGATGTTGTTAGTACACATCAAGGCTATAAGAAAAGATACGGATTCATTTATGTCGATCGTGATGAATTTAATTTAAAAGAATTAAAACGATATAAAAAAGACAGTTTCTACTGGTACAAACAAGTAATTGAGGAAAACGGAAAGAATATCTAAGTAGATGAGGTGCTTCACATGATTATCGAATAATTTTTAAACAACAATATGCTTCTAGTGAATGATAATCATGAGGAAATGATTGTGATGGGAAAGGGGCTGCGTTTTCACTATAAAGTAGGAGACGAAATTAGAGATGAAGATATAGAAAAAACATATGTTCTTCAAGATAGTACAAATAAAAATGGATATCTTCAAGTTTTAGAAAACGCACCCGACATCTATTTAGAAATTGTGCACCACATTATTGAAATGGCACAACTTAAAATTTCTTCTCCATTCAACAAACAGATCTTTGTGACTTTGTTAGATCACTTGTTATATGCAGTAGAAAGACATGAAAAAGGTATTGTTCTACAAAATAGAATGTTGTGGGAAATCCAAAAATTTTATCCAAATGAATTTATGCTTGGTTTACAAGCTGTAGACTACATTAATGAAACACTAAACGTTAAACTTCCTGAAGCTGAAGCTGGAAATATTGCCTTTCACTTTGTGAATGCACAAATCAAATCCAACGATCTTTCAACAGAAAATGGTATGTTGATGGTCAAAATGTTAAAAGATATTTTTCAAATCATTCAATTACATTATGGCTATACAATTGATGAGAATTCGCTGAACTATTCAAGATTTGTTGTTCACATGCAATTTTTCTTACAACGACTTTTAGAAAATAAAATGCTTGAAAATGAAAATGATGATATATATTATACATATATTATCAAGAATTCTTCTGCATTAGACTGCGTAGAACAAATCGAAAAATATATCGATAGATTACTACATAAACAAATTACGCGTGATGAAAAAATATATTTAATTGTGCATATTACGCGTATCACAACTCATTAAGTATCGCAATGGCGGTACTTTTTCTTTTAAATTATGTGGAATTATGGAATGTGTAGCACTCTGCTTGCGAAAGTGCTAATAAGGTGTATAATGTAATCAATTTCTTAAGGAGGAACACTCATGAACAAACAAAAGAAACCTTTATACAGATATTACACAATTATATTGATTGTTATTATGGCTTTAAATTTTATCATATTCCCTATGTTTCAACAATCTAAGCTTGAAACCACAAACTATTCTGATTTCTTAAATAAAATTGAAGAAAAGAAGATTGATACCGTTCAAATTGAAAATCACAATATTTATTACACATTAAAGAAAAATTCAAAAGATAAAACCTATAAAACAGGTGTTATGAATGATTCAGATTTAGTCAATCGTTTGGATAAATCCGGAGCTAAATTTGGACAAGTCTATCAAGAACAAATGAATCCAATTCTATCGAGTTTAATTTCCTTTTTCTTACCATTAATCATTTTCTGGGCATTTGGATCATGGATGTTTAAGCGTATGCAAAAGAAAATGGGCGGAGATGATCAAATGTCATTTTCACAAGGCTCTGGTTTTGGTCTAGGCAATCTAGGAAAGAGCAATGCCAAAGTCTATGTTGGTGAACAAACGGGAAAAACATTCAAGGATGTAGCTGGACAAGAAGAAGCGAAGGAAAATCTACAAGAAATTGTGGACTTCTTAAACAATCCAGCTAAATATAAAGAGATTGGTGCCAAAATGCCAAAAGGAGCCTTATTAGTAGGTCCTCCTGGAACAGGTAAAACATTACTTGCCAAAGCCGTTGCGGGTGAGGCTGGCGTTCCATTCTTCTCGATTTCAGGTAGTGAATTTGTTGAAATGTTTGTCGGTAGAGGAGCGGCAAAAGTGCGTGACCTATTCAAACAAGCTCGAGAAAAAGCTCCATGTATTGTATTTATCGATGAAATTGATACCATTGGTAAAAAACGTGATGGCGCAGGCATGAATGGTAATGATGAGCGTGAACAAACATTGAACCAGTTGCTTGCTGAAATGGATGGATTTGATGGATCCAAAGGCGTCGTATTGCTTGCCGCCACAAACCGTCCTGACTCATTAGATCCTGCTTTAACGCGTCCTGGTCGATTTGACAGAAGAATTCCTGTTGAACTTCCTGATCTTGCCGGTCGTGAAGCCATTCTTAAATTACATGCCAAAGATATCAAATGCTCTAACAACATTGACTTTAACGTAATCGCTAGAGCTAGTGCAGGTGCCAGTGGTGCCGAACTTGCCAACATCATTAATGAAGGAGCTTTATTAGCGGTTCGTGACCATCGTAAAACGGTGGTTCAAAAAGACTTGGAAGAAGCCATTGAAATCGTTATTGCCGGTGAACAAAAGAAAGGGGCTGTAATTTCAAATCGAGAAAGAATGATTGTTTCTTATCATGAAATTGGTCATGCTCTAGTGGCTGCCAAATGTAAAAATACGGCTCCCGTTCATAAAATCACAATTATCCCTCGTACAAAAGGTGTGACAATGTAAAGTGAAAAAATAAAATTGCCAAGGTACACAGTACCTTGGCAATATTGGTGCGCGAGGCGGGACTTGAACCCGCACGTCCGGAGTGGACACTAGAACCTGAATCTAGCGAGTCTGCCAATTCCACCACTCGCGCATAGGCTTTGTCATTCAAAGCCTGTTTAATATAGCATTTCGCGCGCGGATTGTCAAGCGTATTTTCCGCAACTTACCGAAAAAATCGCAACGTGTGTCGAAAACGTGAATTTTTCCTGCTCCGGGTGTTCAAATCCGGCGACATCTGGTATACTATAACGATGAAAAAATGAGACCCGGCCACGCCGGGAACGGAGTTGTGATCAAAATGGATTTGAACCGTGCTGCGCTTAAAGCAGACGCCCGCCGGCGCGCCGCCGGCTATCGCCCGAGCCCGATCCTCGCGGCGCTGATCGTCTTTGCCCTGAGCCTGCTCATCTCGACGCTCTCGTCGTACCTGATGGGCGCCGACCGCCTGACTACGGCGCTGACGAACGCCGCGCAGTTCGGCGCCGAGGCCGTCGAGCAGGCATACATCAGCTTCTTTGAGCACTACAGTGTGTCCGCCGCCGCGGTCGTGCTCGTCATCGCGCTTGAGATCATGAGCTATATGGTCAGCGTCGGCTTTGTGATCTTTTCGCTGCATGTCAGCCGGGACGAAACCGCCGAGATCGGCAACCTCTTTGACGGGTTCGGCATCTTCTTCCGTGCGCTGTGGCTTGCCATTTTGCAGGGGCTGTTTGTGTTCCTGTGGAGCCTGCTGCTGTTCGTGCCGGGCATCGTCGCGGCCTACCGCTACCGGCAGGCGCTGTATCTGCTGCTCGACCATCCGGAGAAGTCTGCCTGGCAGTGCCTGCGCGAGAGCGGAGCGCTCATGCGCGGCCACAAGTGGGAGCTGTTCGTGCTGGACCTGAGCTTCCTCGGCTGGATGCTGCTGAGCGCCATGTTTGCGCCCGTGTCCATCTGGCTCGATCCGTATCGCGCCATCACGAACGCAAACTATTATAACCGGCTCGTCGGCGCACAGGGCGGCCCGCGCATTTACGAGGGCTCGTTCACCGATATCCCGAACGATCCGCAGTCCTGATGCCTTTTTGCCCTGCCGCACCCCGCCTGCCGCGCGCAGGCGGGGTGTTTTGCGTTGACAAGCTGCGGCTGTGCGGTATAATCTAAAGAGAATTCCAAGGAAAACGAGGTGCACGGATGCAGACAGCAAACGACGGCCGCCCGCAGGCGATGATCGCCATGAGCGGCGGCGTGGATTCGAGCGTGGCGGCATACCTGATGCAGCAGGCAGGTTACGACTGCATGGGCGTGACCATGAAGCTGTACGAAAACGAGGACGCCGGCGTGCCGCGCGGCAACACCTGCTGCGCGCTCGACGATGTGGAGGATGCCCGCCGCGTGGCCTATGCGCTGGGCATGCCGTACTATGTCTTTAATTATAAGGATGCGTTCCGCGAGCAGGTCATGGCGCGCTTTGCCGCGGCCTATCAGCGCGGGGCGACGCCGAACCCCTGCCTGGACTGCAACCGGTACCTGAAATTCGGCCTGCTCGAGACGCGCGCCCGCGCGCTCGGGTGCGAGGTGCTGGCGACCGGGCACTATGCCCGCATCGAGCAGCTGCCGGACGGGCGCTATACGCTCAGAAAGGCCGTGGACGCCTCGAAGGATCAGAGCTACGTGCTTGCCTGGCTCAAGCAGGAGCAGCTCGCGCACACGCGCTTTCCGCTCGGCGGCCTGCACAAGACCGAGGCGCGTGAAATCGCCGAGGCGCACGGCTTTTGCAACGCACACAAGCACGACAGTCAGGACATCTGCTTCGTGCCGGACGGGGACTATGCCGCCGCGGTCGAGCGGCTGACAGGCGCGCACAGCGCGCCCGGCCGCTTTGTGGACACGCAGGGCAAGGTGCTCGGCACGCACCGCGGCATCATCCACTATACGATCGGCCAGCGCCGTGGGCTTGGCATCGCGGCTGAGGCACCGCTGTACGTCTGCGGCATCGACGTGCCGAACAATGAGGTCGTGCTCGGCCGCAATGAAGAACTGTTTTCGACCGAGCTGGACGCGAGCGGCTGCAACTGGATCTCCGGCGACGTGCCGGGCGCGCCCCTGCGCGTGACGGCCCGCATCCGCTACCGGCAGCCGGAGCAGCCGTG